>SDBV01008352.1_pt1 | contig 14000 bp, 21 predicted proteins | sample 2277081 | NCBI WGS metagenome assembly SDBV01 (sample SAMN10402039, study PRJNA504765) | marine sediment metagenome | isolation source: marine sediment core GS10_PC15, 223 cmbsf | place: Arctic Ocean: Southern Knipovich Ridge | collected 2010 | reverse complement strand
ATCTATGTCCGTATTGGCCGGTTGCCCCATAAGTACAATAGCAAGAAATACTTCAACCGGCCATGACCGGGTGTCCGAACCGGCCATTCGGACATTTCACGTAGAAAACAGTCAGATCGCTGTCCTAGTACTGTACACAGTACCGATCTAGCGATTTGCTGGCGTTTCTACAAATCAATCCGGACATTTCCTACGAGAAATGGCCGGATGGCCGGTTCAATTGCCGGTTTGACGCCACTTAATTCGTAGCATGCGCAACGAGTTACAGCGCAACCGGCCAATACGGACACAAAATCCCCTATTAGAAGTTCTTCGCCTTTTGTTCGCGCCTTGTGTGCCATTAGAACACAAAAAGCGCTTTCGCCCTACGCTTTCTCTTCTCTTTTCGAGCTACCAGTTACTTCCTACGCGTTTCCTTCGCCGCCTCCCCCATGTACCGGACACCCCTCACCCCCGCCCACTTCCCCGCCGCCGTCTACCGCGCAGGTGCACCCATCCGGCACGAACACGTGCGAGACCTCGGGCCTTGTACCAACACGCGTGCGCAGGTACCGGCTCTTGATCTGCTCGCGCCGCGTCGCCGCTTGGTGATCGTCTGGGATCTGGTCGCGTGGGACGCCTGGGCGCCGCCCCACTTGGTCCTGCGTGACCTCCCAGACTGATAGCCCCAGCACATACCGCCGACCGCAGCGACAGCGCAGCACCGCCGTGCGCCAGTCCCAGACCGCCCCGACGCCATCCGATAGTGGCTTCGAGTCAGTCCGGCGGCGCCGGTTGAACTCGATCATGGACGCGCACGCGGGGCACTCAAGCAGCCCGCTCCGCACGCGCCCATAAATGTGCGTGGCCGGCGCCGCCGCCGCCTCGAGCACCCCCCGGCAGCGCTGGATCTCGGTGGACAGGCGGTCCCAGTAGGGATCGTCCGGCACCGGGCGCCTGGGGTAGGTGTCGGCGAGCTGGCGGAGGAGGGCGAGCAAGCGATCGCGTGTGCGGGTGTCCATGGGCTAGGCGGTCCAATCCGGCGGGCACCTGGTCGTACACCAGAGCACCCAGTCGGCGCCATAGGCTAGGCGGTACTCCTTGATCATGCACAACGCCTCCGCGCGCGTGTCGCACTCATCGATCGTCTCGGTTTCTCCGTGATAGGCTCCGCGGATGTACCAGCGCATGTGCTCCCCCTCTCGAATGTGGTGGACTGAGCCGGAGTCGAACCGGCCTAGCTACCCCTACCCCGCGGGACCAGCCCATGGGATCAATCGAACTTCGCGGCGACCCGCTGCAACGTGCCATCCATCAGATACCCCTGGCCGGTGCAGGTGCGGCCCCACCAGTGCCCGTAGTCGTTGTCGATCGTGACTTCGCCGATCCCGTGCAGCTGCGCGCACAGCCACTCGGACACGCGCCACCATTCGTAGACTTCGGCCGGCTCGGCGTGGTCACAGATGGCGTCTCTCAAGGTGTCGTGCCACGCCTCTTCATCTTCGGGATCGTCGCGGTCGGGGCGAACATGACCTTGATCCGTGAGCCAGGTTTCACACTCGTCGATACTCCAATTCTGGGGATCGGGATACAGGTTCCGGATCTCGTCGTAGCTGAACCCTTCCGCGAGATCGCCGAGCGCCCGCGCTTCCATGCCGTGCGCCGCTGCCTTGAGCAAATCGCCCACGAGCATCGAGTCGCAGGAGTAAATCTCAACCGCGCTGTACCGCTCCGCGCGCTGCGAGATCACGATCCGGCGCCACTCGTCCGCCGTGCCCTTGCGCCAGCGGTTTGGCTTGCCTCCGTTGCGGTTGCAAACGCGCAGGCTCCTGTGGTTGGTGGGTCCGTCTTCTGGTCTGCCGTGGTACTCGTAGCCGATACCGCTGGGCCACGTCTGGATCGTGCGTGTCTCTCTGGTCATGGTCTCCTCTTCTCTACACTAGCAGGCGATCCGCCGTCGCCCTCAGTGACTGGCTCCCCCCACCTACACCCGCATCGACATGATCACGTGGCGGATCGTCCCTTCCGCTTGCAGGATCACCAGCGGTGCCGTCTCCAGCGGTGCCGTCTCCGTCGTCGGCACGTGCCAGACGGCCGGCAGTCCGATCGCGTCGCCCAAGTACGTAAGGTTGATCCGCGTCATCGCCCGCGCCGTGTTGCCTGGGAGCGCGCAGATACGTACGCTCGCCGTGTCGCCGTCGTCGTCGGGACCGACCGCGAAGGTCAGCCCACCGTCCGCGATCGTGATGTCGACCGGCGTGGGCCGCTGGCGCCGAAACGGCCACAAGCGCGCGAGACACGCCCCGACGTCATCCGGCATCGTGATCTCGACGGCGCGTGGCGAGCGCTCGAGCGCGCGCACGATGCGCGAATCCAACGGGGGATCGGTGTCGGTGTCGCACGCCGTGGCGACGAGTCGACTGCCATCGGTCGTTATCAACCGCCACCCATGCGCCGCGCGCCCGAACTCCGCGCCGACCCAGTCATCAGGCTTCTCGATCGTCTTCGCGATCCGCGTGAGGTACTTGGCTGGCGTCTCGCGTCGGGTGGCGATCGCCGGCGGGCGCAGGGATGGGAGTCCCTTGGGTCGCGCGGCGCGCGGCATGGTCAAGCGCTGGCCGTGGCGCGCCGCGAAGGCCGCGGCCTTGGCCGGATCATCCGTGTCGAACGTCGCGCCGTCTGGCCCGTGTAAGTGGTACACCATCAGAATCTCCTCGGTTTTCCGCGTTTCGGTCCGCCTCTGAACGCGCGCGCGTCAAACGTGTCGCCATTCATGGTCGCTACCTCCACGTATACAGCCGCTCGATGATTAGACGCGCGAGGCGGTTTGCTTCATCGGCTGTGGTCTTGCACTGGTGGCGGACCGGAGCGCTTCGCGTCTTGGCTGCGTGAGCGTGCTCCTGCGTCGCCAGGTCTGCGAGGAGTCGTGAGACGCGGTCAGCGTCCGCGTGTGAGAGTGTCACGGTGTTATCGTGGCGTGTTGACATCGTTACCTCCAATCCTCTCCGAAGCCAGGCCACGGTCGCGCGTACGCTCGCATGGCGAAGCGAAACGCCTGCCGCGCGGCGGTGTAGACCTCCTCGAGCGTCAACGCGCCCGCGTCGATGGCGTCGGCAACGTACTCGCCCACGCCAGCTGCAGCCTCCGCGTCCGGCATGTTGATCGTCACCACCGCCTGATACTCGAACGTGTCAGGTACGCTGGGTGGCAGCGGATATCCGCGCATACACATCGCGCAGTACAGTCCGTGGGGTTCGCGTCGTGCGTCGTGTCCACGTGGACAGCGTAGTAGCTGATTCATGGTCCCTGTGCCTATCCGGTCGCCGTCGCGTCTCCAACTCTGTCCAGCCGCCGATCGACGGCCCGCCAGTCTCGCGCGGGCGGACCTCCGCTGCAGCCCGATTGCCTAGATGGTACAGCACCCACAACACGGCGCATCCTCACATCGACCGTCTACATTGCGGTAGAATGTGCCGCCGGAGGTTCTGACCTCATGGACGCGCCCGGCTGGGGCCACCTGCCCGCAATCGTGGTGCTTGACGGTCCATCGGTGCCTGTCGAAGCGCACGAGCTCGCCGGTGTGCGGCAGAACGACCTTGCTACACACCACACAGTTACCCTGGTATCGGTTGGTTCGCATTCTCGCCTCCGCTCCGTACTCCTGCACGCCGCGTGCCAGCTACCAGACTCGTAGAATCCTTCGCCTTTTCGCCCCTCCCCAGCACACGCGCACACCCGCGATCCATAGACATGGACGCCCAGCACACGCGCCGGCACCAAAGGCGCGCCTAACCACCTACCAGACTACGAGTTAGCGCGCATCCATCGAGATGGACCGAGATCCATCACGTTGTATCTACCAGACTGCCAGACTTGCAGCCCGCGCACTATCCCGCACTCAGGGCGCACGATTCCCCACACCCAGCTACCAGACTCGCAGCCCGAGCCGCACACCGCGAACGTAGAGCGAAAGCGAACAATCAGCGAAAGTGACAATAATTGTCAGCGGGGGTCGCGCGCGCGCTCGCTCAGGGGCATGGGGACAGACCCGTATCAACTTTTCAATTTTTTCGATCGGCGCGAGATCCGCCGCGGCGTAGGTGATCCGCGTGGTCCGGGGGAACACCGCGACGCGTGCTACACTGGCGCGGACATGCCGACGCGACTAACGCTCACCGCGGGATCCAAGCCCGTCGTGATTGGGAAGCGGGGCAAGTGGTTCACGTTGCCGCGGGGGCGCAAGGTGCAGATCCGGGCCCCCAGCGGAGCGGTCCGACTCAAGGCGGGCGCGTCGCAGACCTTCGTGCTGGAGCCGGACATTCCGCCGCGGCCGACCGGGCCGATTCATTCCAATTTCCTGTGGACGAAGTGGCGACATATGTGCCTGCACGTGGCCTATCCGTTCGCGCAGCAGGACGTGCGCATGGACGGGTATTTCGCGGAGGGCTACGACGACATCGACCTCGGGTGCATGAACGAGGGAGATAATCCGTTCGGGCAGTCGTACTACAAGATCGACGCGGTCAAGAACAGGGCCCCGCTGCAACATGCGCTCGTCGGGACCAAGCGGCGTGGCAAGCGGGCGACGGCGTGGCTCCTGCTCAACGATTGGAAGGGCGCGATGCCCATCGATCGGGCCATCGACGCGGCGAAGTCGATCATGCCGTGGGCCGATCCCTATGTGGCCCGGTGGATCCCGGCGCTCGAGTGGATGGAGACGTGGAGTTCTGCGGACTTCCGCACGCTCGTCGACGTCATGCGCGGCCTGACCCAGAAACCCATCTATCTCCACTGCCTCGATGAGCACTTGGGCGGATCGACCTGGCCGGTCCAGGGGATCTACGTGCAGTACGCGCTGAACACCGACGCGCACGTCAGAGACCTTACGAAGCGTGCGAAGGCGAAGTGGGGTGTGAAGCACGTCATCGCGGCCGAGTTCGAGAATCCGACGGCGCTGGAGGAATCGCGTCGCCTGAGCAAGATTGCGATCGCGGCGGGCGCGAGCGGGACCGCCCAAGGCTAATCACGATGTCCGCCACCGATCGACAGCATCGCTACTGGCGGGCGGTCAAGCGGCGCGCGGCGGAGATCGATTCCGACGGTTGCACGTTCGTGAATCGGCTGTACGGGCGCAGGCAATCCCCCTCGTACCTCTGTTGCCTCCAACATGATGTCGAGTACTTCGATGGGGAAACCGTCGAGGGCGATCCGGTGACGCGGCGTCAAGCCGACCAGCGGTTCCGGCGGTGCGTGCAGGAATGGTCGACGCTCGGGCGGTGGTCGCCCTTGGCCTGGGCGCGCTGGCTGGGGGTGCGTGCCGGCGGCTGGTGGACGTGGCGGAAATACCGGGGGCACGCGGCCTAGCCCCCACGCCTGTGCTATCCTAGACCCTGTCAGCGGGTCGCGGCCCCCGGCGTCGCGCACCGGGGGTACACCCGCAGGGCGTTGCGGCGTGGCGCGTGCAAGGCCGTTCCCGGTCGCTTTCGCGGCAGGCCAGCGCACCCTGCGTGGCAAGTCCTGTCGCGGCCTGCTGACACTGGATCGAGGGCGACCGCATGTGGAACGTGATCGATCGACAGCTGACGAAGGCGGCGCGGACGTGGCACAACGCGCGCGTCCTCCGTCACCTCCTGCGCGAGCAGCGCCGCACCGCCGAGAGCCTCCAGCAGATCGCGCACACCCTGGACCATCTCGGCCGACTCGTCGCCCGCGGGTATCACGTCCCGTGGGACGGTCCGCTCGACACCGTCGTGCCGCCCCCGCACGCCCCCGCGGAGGACCAGAGCGGCGTCTTCGCGCTTGACGATCAGCTCCTCGGCGATCTCGAAGTGATCAAGGACGACTACCTCCAGCGGCATGGGCAGGAGATCGACGACGACGCCGCGCTGCGCGTGCTCGCCGATCATGACGCGGCGCTGCGGGAGCTGCAGGATCAGTCGCCATGACGACCCCCGCCGTGCTCGCCCCCGCGTCAGAGGCCCTCACCGACACCGCCACGCGCCACCTGGCCGACATCGAGCGGACCTTCGGCGATCGGGGGGGCCTGATCGCGACCCTGTCCTGCGCCCCACGCAACAAGAGCCTCGACTACCTCCTCGGCATCTTGACCGATCCGGACAACGTGGAGACCACGCTCACGGAACTCTGTCGCGTCGCCGACGTGCGCCCCGCGGAACTCCTCAATCAGCTCGCCGCCGGCAATCTGGTCGTCGCGCGGGCGGAGTCGACGGTGCCGATCCGCGAGCAGTTGCCAGACGTGGTGCGCGGCGTGATGACGCGCGCGATTGCGCATGAACGCGCCTGCGACGCGTGTCAGGGGAGGCCCCACACCCCGCCCTGCACGACCTGCCGCGGCACCGGCCGGATCACCATCGACGGGGAAGCGTCGCAGGCCAAGATCGCGCTGGAGCTCGGCGGGCTGCTCAAGAGCGGGGGCGGGGCGTCGGCGACCGTCAACGTGGCGCTGGCGAATCTCACGCAACAAGGCCCGGGCGGGGGCCTGCTCGAGACGGTCCAGGCCGCGGCGCACCAGATTCTGCGCGCGGAGGAGGCGGCGGCGGGTCCGCCAGTGGTCGATGGCGAAGCGGTGGAGGCGAAAGGATGACCTTCACGTTTGATCTCACGCAGATCGGGCCGTGGCTAGCGTCCGCCTTCTGCGGCCTCGTGATCTGGATGGTGGGTCTCGAATGGCGCCTGCGCGGCGGATCCCAGCGGTTTCGCCGGATCGAAGCGGATCTCAAGTACATTCGCCAGCGGATCGACCGATCGTTGAACAGCCGCAGCGCGTGACGGGACTGGGCGATGCCACTCCTCGCCTCTGCGGAGGCCCTGATCACCTTGCACGAGGATCGACGTGCGAAGCCCTACCTCGACACCGCCGACCCGCCGAAGATCACCATCGGGATCGGGCGCAACCTGACCGATCGGGGCCTCGGGGACGACGAGATCGATCTGATCTTCCGCAACGATATGGCGCTGGTGCGCAACATCGCCGAGACCTACGCGTGGTTCCGCACGATCCGCTCGATGGCGCGCCGCGCGGTCGTGCTCGACCTGATCTTCAATCTCGGGCAGCCGCGCTTCGATCGGTTCGTCAAGTTCCAGGCGGCGATGACGGATGAGGACTATGATCGCGCCGCGCTCGAACTCATCGACTCGCGCTGGTACGATCAGGTCGCGACGCGCGCGGTGCGGGACGTCGAGATGCTGCGCACGGGCGCGTGGCCGGAGCGCTAAGATGACCTACCAGACTCGATGGTGCCCACGGATGTTCCGCGAGATCCCCTACGTCGGCTGCGCCTGCATGGATTGTCGCTGTATTCGTCTGTGGCGGTGATTGCGACGACGACTGAGCCGAACCGATGTTCCATCCTGATCGCATCGCCGCGCAGATCGCCGCGCTCGAACGCGACGGCTCCGTCAAGTCGCACGGGGGGAAGCTCCTCCGCTACTCCGTCTCGGACGCGCGCGCCTTCGCCACAGGTCTCGCCGACGCTGTCGATCCGAAGACCTACTATTTCACCCGCGGGTTGACCCCGGACGAGCAAGCCTACATCGCGAACGAGCTCCTGATGATTCAGGTCGACTGGCGCTACTGGGCGGAGCGCTACGTCCTGATCCAGAAGGAAGGCCGGGATCTCGCACCGATGTTTCCGCTGTGGAAGTCCCAGGAGCACATTCTCGATGTCCTCGGGCGCCTGCAAGTCGAACGCATCGCGACCGGGCATCCGGATGGCCTGCTGCTCGACGTACTCAAAGCCCGCCAGCTCGGGGCCTCGACCATGACCCAGTCGATCATCGCGCACCGCGCCACGACCTCGCCGCACACCGCGGGCCTGATCGCCGCCGACGTGCCCGATCAGTCCTTGTATCTCTTCAGCATGCTCGAGCGCACTCTCACGCACGCGCCGAAGTTCCTGACCCCCGCCGAGGTCTACCACCCGAAAACCGGCCCGCTGGTCCTCTCGAACGGCAGCTACGTGCGCGTCGAGTCGGACAAGTCGATGCGCGGCGGCCTGATGGAGGAAGGCGGGCAAAAAGGCCAGATGGGCGTCGGCAAGACCTTCATCGTCGCGCACTTGTCCGAAGTCGCGCAGTGGCAGTATCCCGACCAGATCCAGTACGGCCTGCTGCCGGCGTTGCCCATGACCCGCGAGACCTTCTGCGTGCGGGAGTCCACCGCGAAAGGCCGGGGCAACTACTGGCATCAGCAGTGGAAGCTCGCCGAGGCCGGCAAGTCGCGCTTCGCCCCGGTCTTCATCCCCTGGTTCATCGACCCGAAGAAGTACTGGCTGCCGCCGCCGGGCGCCTGGGTACCGAAAGACGTGACCGTCGCCTACGCCCAGCGCGCCAAGGCGCAGTCACCCCGGTGGCTCTTCGGCCGGGCTCTGTCGATCACGCGCGCGCAACTCTACTGGTACGAGACGAATCGGGATGCGGCGGAGGCGCAGGAAGCGGTGAGTCCCGGGGTCTTGCCGGAGTTCCTCGCCAACTACCCCGCGGACCCCGAAGAGAGCTTCCAGCACACGGGGCGGTCCGTGTTCAGCCATGCGGTCCTGGCGCGGCTGCAGGCGCAGAGCCGGGCGGCGGTGGCGGCGATCGAGGTGCTGCCGGCGACGGAGATTAGTACGATCAAGGCGGACGTCCATGCCTAAACCCAGACTATTGGATCTGTTCTGTGGCGCAGGTGGCGCGGCGATGGGCTATCATCGCGCGGGGTTCGACGTCTATGGAATCGACAGCACGCCGCAGCCACATTATCCGTTCACGTTCTGGCAGCACGACGCGCTGGAGCTGGACGACGAATGGTTAGGCCAGTTCGATGTGATCCACGCGAGTCCGCCCTGTCAGGCGTATGCAAGTCTAGCAGCGAAGGATGGTCGACATCCCCGCTTGATTGAGCCCGTACGCGCCAAACTATGCAACACTTCCGTGACGGTCATTGAGAATATTGAAGGAGCGCCGATCCGGCGGGATGTGCGGTTGTGTGGCTCAATGTTCGCCTTGTATGTTCGGAGGCACCGGTGCTTTGAGGTGAACGGAGTCTTGGTAGAACAGCCTGTGTGCAACCATAGCGGGCATGAGATCAGGGCGTATTACGGGAAGCCTGGTTGGTTGGCTTGGGATCTGAAGGGGGCACAGGTACAAAAGGCTGGGAGAAAACCGTTGCTCCGTGGAAGCGTTGAACAGGCGCCCGTCGACATGGGCATTGATTGGATGACTTGGGATGAACTCCGCGAGGCGATTCCACCCGCCTATACTGAGTATCTCGGCCGTCAACTCCTGGACGCCCTCTGATGTCTCCCGATAGCTTCACCCTCCCCCGCGGCTACGGCCTGCGCCGCCTCACGCCCGAGGAGTTCAGCGCCCACGGCACCGGGCTCGCCGGGCTCATGGATCTCCTGCTCGTCTTCGAGCCGCCGCGCACCGCGCCCCAGCACCGCGACTTCCGCTACGTCGTCAGCGCCGACATCTCGGATGGCTGCGGGCGGGACCGATCGTCGGTCGATGTGCTGCGCGTGCCCACGCTCGGCGAGTCGTGCGAGCAGGTCGCGCACTGGGTCTCGGATTCGACCACGCCCGAAGATCTCGCCCCCATCATCGATGCCATCGGGCACTTCTACCTGGATCACGATCGCGTCGAGGCGCAGGCGGCGATCGAGGTCAACGGCCACGGCAAGTCGACTCAGGATCTGCTGCAGAAGCACCACGGCTACAGCCACTTCTACCGCTGGCAGTACGTCGACAAAGCCTCGCTCGACAAGCGCTTCTCGACGGCGATCGGCTGGACGACCACGGCGCAGACGCGCCCGATTCTCCTGAGCCGGTTCAGTTCGGCCCTCGCCCGCGTGGATCCGGTGACGCACCTCCCCGATCTCATCATCCATAGCCCGTTTACGTTCACCGATCTCGCCGATTTCTACTCGCCCACCGGTCATCTCGCCGATGCCGAAGCGAGCCGCGGGGCCCACGACGATTGCGTGATCTCGATCGCGATCGGCTACTATGCGGTCCAGCAGCTCCTAGTCGGCGAATCCGAGCCCCTGAGCGACCGCCGCCAGCGCTATCACCGCGAGCAGCAGGCGCGGGCGGAGGCGAGCGGCGCGGCCGTGCGGGACTGGCGCAATACCGACGCCTCGGCGGGGGACGCGCTCCTCGGCTGGGACGACGAGGCCCGCGCGGGGTATAGTGACCAGGAGATCGAGGCGTTGACGGACGAGGCGCTCGAAGTAGAAATGTTTCACGACTAGGAGACTCGATCATGCGCGTACTAATTCCCGACGACCTCGCCGCGGAGTACCAGTCCCAACGCCCGAACGCGGCGCTCGACGACATCATCACGAAGACCCTCACGCGCTTCCGGTCGATCGTGCTCGCGGATCGGGTGCTGTTTATTCTGCCCGAGGATCGCCAAGCGGTCGAGCGCGCGCTCGGCGATGTCGGGTCGGTCACGACCGCCGCGGAACTCATCACCTCGATCGAGCGGATTCGCCGGATCGCGCTCGGCGGCATCGAGATCCCGTTCACCGACGCGCAGCGGCGCGCGATCCAGCAGCGCGCCGAGAAAGAGCGGACCACCCCCGAGGCCGTGCTGCAGTACATCGCCAAGGAGTCGGTCGGGCTCATGCTGGAGGGGGTGTAGGCATGCTGAATCGACGCGCGTTCCTCAAAGCCGCGCTGCTCGACCCAGCGTTCGCGTCGATTCTGGTAGCGAAGGGATCGAAGGCCGCCGTGCGTTACGCCAACACGCAGAACGACTATGACGCATGGTTTCGTTACTCGGGGAATCTCTATTATTTTTCCCCGCGGTTCAGCACCGTCCTCATGGGGATCACCGCATGAACTTGACTCGGCGCGCCATGATCAAGGCGCTGATGCTCGGCCCGGCGTTCGCGTCAGTCCTCGCCGCGAGCGGTATGCCGGCGGCGGTGAAGTACAGTACACGCGGGATCGATCTCGCGGAGATCAACGAGATCACGATGCGGACGGTCATGCCGGTCGTGATCGATAACTTCGCCAAGGACAACCCGGTATTCGAGCTACTCAAGCGAAAGATGGAGGACGGGTTGGCGACCCACGCGCGGATCCTCGATCAGGAGCTGTTGGATATGTATAACCGCCAGCGCCAAGGTATCGCATGAAACGCAACTCCGCCCATCCCTACCGCACGCTTGACTACCACTGCCCCCGCTGCGGCGCGGTCAAGGAGAACGTTCGCCTGCGCCACCCGAACCGCCCGCACTGCTGCCGCCGGCGCATGGACTGGATCCCGCCGCGCCTCCACGTCGACGTGCTCAAGCCGATGCAGGAGTTCATGACGACCGACACGCAGGGCGCGCCCGTCCTAGTCGAATCGATCGCGCAGATCCGCAAGATCGAGCACGAGAGCGAGTTGCGGCACGCCGAGGGTACCGGCCAGTTGCTCCGCTGGCGGGTGCTGTCGCAGGACCGGTCGAACACCGACGTCTCGTCGATCGCCAAGCATCTCGACCGATCGATGGACGATCAGGAGGATCGCATTGAGGCCGACGGCGCGCGGTTCACGAAGCAGATCGCCTCTGCGGACAGTGGGCCGAAGGACGGCAATGTGCCGTTCAGCGCGGGGGACCATTTGGGGGACGGTGGGTAACGTGCGAGGATACTGATCGATGTCAGATTTTTCAGGCTCCGGCATCACCGATCTCCCCGGTGTCACCGTCGACACGATCCTGCGCGGCGATCCGCGCGTCCTCGGGTTCTGTAAGGAGGCCGAGCAGGAAGGCGATCGCCTGAACGCGGACGATCCCAGCTACGAAAAAATCGAACGCGCCCAGCGCTACGTGACCGGCGACCAACGTCAGCGCGTTGACAAGGCCACCCCGAGCTATCTCCCGAAGGTCGTCCTGAACGAGTCGCGCAAGGTCGTCCAAGCGCACGTCTCGGCGCTCACCGATCTGAAGCCCCTCTTCAAGTACGTCAGCGAGAACCCCGCGTTCCAGTTCCACGCCGATCTCCTGAACAAGCGGATTGTCGCGTGGTGGGTCACCCAGATGATCGACGTCGCGCTGGGCGAGACCATCAAGTACGGAATCGTCGGCGGGACTGGCGATCTGGGCGTCGAGTGGGATCCCAGCGCGGGCCTCGGGGGTGAGAACGTCTGCCTGCCGCGTGATCCCCGCGACACGCTCGCGCTGCGCCCCTCGAACCAGCGCGATCCGCAGCTCTGGCAAGGCGTGACGCTGCGCGACGGGCTGCCGGTGAACGCGCTGCGGGCAAAGTACCCAGCCTACGAGCATCTGTTCGCGCACCCCTCCAGCGACTCGACGCTGAGCCGCCTCAAGGGCCGCTTTCGCTCCGTCGTCAGTGCGCTGCAACGCCCGGTCGGCGATACGCTCTCGGGCCTAAACGATCCGGTCAAGGCCGGTCCGCGCTTCAGCGCCGGCAGCGTCGTCCTGCGTCGCACCTATCTCGCCGACCTGACGAAGAACCTGACCACGCATCCGATCGCCATGGGGCCCACGGGGACGAACTGGAGCTACGTCGTCCCGCCCGGCGGCTTCCTCTACCCCCGCAAGCGGCTCATCGTCTGGACCGACGAGGGCATCATCTCCGACGGCCCGAACCCGTACTGGCACGGCCTCTACCCGATCGCGCGCCTGCTGCTCTGGTCGGTGCCCTGGCAGTTCCTCGGGATCTCGCTCCTGAACGACACGATGCCGATTCAGGACGCGATCAACGACACCGCGCAGGATCTGCGGATCGGTCTCGAGAAGTGGATGGCGCCCACGGTCGCCTTCGATCGCGCCGCCGTCTCCGAATCGTTCATGAAAACCTACGATCCGCGGCGCAAGAACACGCGGGTCAAGCTGAATGCCGGCTTCGGCGAGGGGTTCCGCCACCTCGAGGGGCCGAATCCGCGCGTGCTCATGCTCGGCCTGCAGTTCCTCGATCGCCTGATCGCCAAGCATGAAGATCTCTCCTCGGTCGCGAATCTTGAGGCGATCATCCAACTCCGCCAGATGCCCGGCGCCGACACCATTCAAGCGTTCATGCAGGCGCTGACGCCGCAAATCCGCTCCGAGGCGCGCCAGATCGAGGCGTTCCTCCGTCGGCCCGCCGAGATGGTCAAATCGAACCTGTTCCAGTTCGAGTCCCAGGCGAAGCGCTTCCAGGTCCTCGGGGACGCCGGGGTCGCGCTGGAGGAGTTCGACTACGACCCGGACACGGTCATTCCGGCGATGTCTCCGGGCGATGACCACTACGTCGAGGAACTGGACCGCAAGTATCCGCGGGACCGGCGCGCGCGGTTCTTCACGAAGCAGCTCGCCTTCGTCGTCGCGCCGAACAGCCTGATCGCCTTGAACGCACAGCAGAAGAAGCTGACCGACCTGCAACTCGCTCGGATGGGCTTCCTGGACTTCTGGACGCTGGCCGAGTCGATGGAGATCGGCAATGTCGGGACTCCGCCGCCGATCCCGCTGCCGCCGCTGACGCCGCCCAGTCCGGAGGAGCTGCAAGCCGGCCTCATGATCCCCGGGGCCCCCAATACCGGCAACGGCAAGTACATCATCGATCCGGAGTCCGGGCAGATCCTTGAGGTCCGCGTGCCGCTCACGGTCACCGAACGGCTGCTGGCGCAGGCGAAGCTCGGCATCGGCATGACGATCAACCCCGCGGGCCGCAAGGCCGCTGGCGACGCGCCGCCGCGCATCCAGACCAAGGATGGGGGCACGCGGCCGACGGTCACCGAGAGCCGGAGCTAGGAACAAGAGAGGGATATGATGCTACTCCTCCGCCGACAATGGTTGACCGCGCTTCTCGTTTGGCCGTTTACGCTATTGTTCCCACGCGATGCCGATGCCCGTGCGCCGACGTGGCCGAGCCGATCTCGCGCTGAACCGTACAAGGGCTACCTCATTTCTTGGACGGGCTGGAAGTGCTGGCCCGGCGATGCCGATAAGACAGGGCTTGTGGGGCAGTGGACCGCCTATCCGATGGAGGCGTACCTGTGGTCCGCGACGCACACCCAGGTACCGCTAGCT
>SDBV01008351.1_pt1 | contig 14001 bp, 12 predicted proteins | sample 2277081 | NCBI WGS metagenome assembly SDBV01 (sample SAMN10402039, study PRJNA504765) | marine sediment metagenome | isolation source: marine sediment core GS10_PC15, 223 cmbsf | place: Arctic Ocean: Southern Knipovich Ridge | collected 2010 | reverse complement strand
AACGAAAACTGCTCGCTGACCGGGCCGCAGCGCCTGCTTACTACTAAATTACCAACGCAGCCGTCGCTGTAACGAAGCATTGCAACTGCGGTATCGTCCGTATCGTAAACCGGTTGAGCATCGTTTGTCGGGCCGGTCGGTTCAGGCCGGTGCCCTCCGCGACTTGTTCCATATACCTCATCAGGCAGGCCCAGCATCCATACAAGAAGATCCAGCGGATGATAGCCCAGCTCCAGCAGGGCTCCCCCGCCGGCAGAGGATTTATCGCCTCGCCAGTCAAGCTCATCGCCCCAGTTGAACATATAGTGGGCACGCGCGAGAAACACCTGGCCAAGTCTGGCTCTCAGGTCGGCGGCCCTGCGATAGCCGGCTGCGAAACGTCGCTGCGTACCAATAGCCAGCTTCAGATTCGCCTTTTCCATCAGCCGGGTAATCGCGACGCCCTCATTGAGGTTGCGAGCTAGGGGCAGTTCCTTAAAGACGTGAATGCCGCGTTCGGCGCACGCAGCCAGTAGATCGGTACTGCCGGCAGGCGGGGTCGTAATAAACACAGCCGCGGGGTGAGTCTCAGCCAGCAGCGAACGATTGTCGTGATAGCTTGCTACGCCCGTCTGGGCTCCGACTTCCCTTGCCAGCTTGGCGTTTTTATCCGAGACGCCAACCACCGACGCCATGTTGCTGGTCATCAATGCGTCTAAAACGCATCTGCCGGCCGCTCCGGCACCAATTACAACCACTGGTAAGGGGTCATGGGACATCACTATCGCCTCAGATGTGAGTTACTTACCCGAGCGTAGAGCCCGGCCCGGCCATTGTCAAGTAGCCCAAGGCCGATGCGGGTTGATGTGTTAACTGGACCTTGCCCTTGACAGTGTGATATTTGGGCCGTAGGATACCTCGACACGATCGCGGGGTAGAGCAGTCAGGTAGCTCGTCGGGCTCATAACCCGGAGGTCGGAGGTTCGAATCCTCCCCCCGCTATAAGGACTAGGAGAAGACTCCTGGTCCTTTTTTTATTTCAGGCAAGTTGGGGGTTCATATAGGCCCCAACTAACAAGGGGTTCAATGGCCTTGGTTCGGTGCAACAGGCGTTCCTACGAGAGCTACCTGGTAAGCGAATCTTTCGGGTGGCCATTCTAGGTCAATGCCAATCGATGCCATAGCTGCCGTTACATCGACTCCGTATGCCTCTGGCGTATAGACTGCGATGCAGCCGGGGTGTTCCTCCAGGAACGCTTCAACCTTCTGCCGGAGCTGCTTCTTGGCCTTGGGCTGCCAATAGAGGCAGCATCGCAACTGCCACCTGCTCCAGCCAGGATGTTTAGCCTTCATGCGCTGAATATGCCCGCCAAGGTCGAATTTATTGTGGATGCAGTAAATTGTGCTATCAGATCTGAGAACATCTTGGAGCAGAGGCGCCTGTGGCGGGCATGTGGGCCGTTTTCCCCAGCTGGGGCACCCCTTTGGGTGCCCTCGGTATGGCGAGCGACACAGCCCACGAACACCGGGCTTCAGGAGAGGTTCAACTCTGACAGTACTTACGTGGGTCAATATCCCTCCTTGGTGATCTTTCCTTTGTGGAGAGTAAGCTTCATCTCGCAGTCAGTCTCCTGTCCGTCTTTCGGCACAACAGCGAAGTTGAGCGTCGAATCGTAGAGGTTCCGGGCGTCCGGGCCGAGTCTGAGTCGCCGGTTGAGTCCGACCAGTTGATGCTCAGCGCGTTTCATTCGATCTTTCCATTCTCCTGCTGCAGCTATCTCAACTTCAATATCTTTCTGGTCGAATTTACGCACGGTAACAAGGTCATTATCATTGCTCTTCCAGCCTTCTTTCATCTGCTCGAATGTCGGGCGGCCCCAAGCTTGCAATTCATCCACGATATAGAGCAGGAAGGACAGAGTATTGAACTGGACATGGTATATGTCAGGACACGTATGCGCCGCAATTGCTCGAAGTATCTCTCGACGTATCAGGAACTGCCGTGCGTCCTCGGGTTTTAGCGCTTTGGTATTATCATGGCAGAGATCGGATTCAAGGAAGTAGACCAGGCAGCCTGCCATGAGCACCGAACTCAACACACCGTGCTGAAGTTTCTCGAAGGCGCGCAGAAACTTCATGTAGTATTTGTTCTGTAGATGTGTGTAATACCTCTTCTTTTCATCTCGGGAGGTAACGATTCGTGAGGACGTAATTCGCAGGATTGTATCATTCAGAGACGCGGCTCGAGGAGAGAAATCGAACCGCAGGCTTCCTTGGGGTTGCAGGCCGTGCGTTGCCAGCGTTTCCTCCATCTTCCCCGTTATGTTTCCTGTCTCGCTGAATGGATAGCCGATGTCATGGCATAAGGCGACAATTGCCCACATAGACTCCCATTCCTCTGGCGCAATCTGGCATTCGGGTTTAGCGTTGGCCTTTTTACCATCGTCGACGTAGCCTTCAATAGACATCTTGCCGTACAGACTCTGCTTGAGAATGCCATGGCCAATGATCCAGACCCTGAACGCATGTACCAAGTGATCACGGTAATTGTTAGGCCGGCCACCGTACATTAGTCCTTCGAAATCGGTAAAGGCCTCAATTACTTTTTCAAGTTCTGGAACACCAAGAGACTCTTTGTTGAAGAAGGAGTCAAAGTCAGGCTCCTTCTTCTTTTCGTCGTACTCTCGCGAATCTTTCCTCTTGAGTTGTCGGAGTGCGTCGGTTAGTACCTGCGGCCACAACTCCTTCAGCTTCTCCACTGCCTCTGGCTCGTCCCCCAAGTAGTCACAATCATTCGCCTCATCGCACAAATTCCTTAGCATCTCTTTCGTAGGGTCCTGCAGGAAAGAGAAATTATCGGTTGCGTTTTTAAGATACTGCAGCAATTCGGTGTCCTTGCTGAGTTCGAAAGGTGGTTCAGGAAAGGACATGCTGCACCCCGATGCTATTCGTGCTACGGAGCTTGCTGTGGACGGGGCATTCAAGACAGCTGTCTTTGCTCAGGGCATCAGACAGTTCTCTCAACTGCGGAGAATCAAGGATGTCAGCCAAGCTTTGCTGACGGATATTAAGCCCCCAACTCTTGCGATGTGCGTGCTTGAAAACCTCACAAGGCAGTACATTTCCGTTGGCCTGAACCACCAACTTGGCTGATCCGGCGCGGCAGGGAACTCGATTTCCGGGGACTATCCCGTTAAAGGGTGAGCCTGTGCGAATAGCAACTGAGGTCCGGTCTCTAAGTGCTAGGAGGTTCTGAACGAATTCGTCCTCTTCTTCTCTGTTGAGCTCCAGATCGTTCCTGTTCTCATGGCCGCGTCCTTGGGGCACGAATCTCAGTACATTGAGCCTTCGAATGCCCCTTTCCTCAGCAAACGCTACGACTTCTGGGAAGTCATCAACATTGAGCCGAACTGGAACGAAATTCAGAGCAGTAACCACGCCGGCATTGACAAGCCTCTCCAGAGACTGGCCGAAACAAGAGAAGCTACCAGGTGTCTGGGTAATCTCATCATGGATGCTTTCGCATGAGCCATGAATGCTGCATACGGCCGTTACTTGAGGAATCCCGCTGAGTTCACCAATCAACTCTGTACTCAAAGGCGAGAGCCTGTGGTTTGCAGACGAAGTGCCATTGGTGAATACTTCCGCATGCATTCCCAGTTCAGAGACACGCCTGATGGCCTGGATGAAATTGGCCGAACCAGTCGGCTCTCCGCCTCCGAAGCTGATCTGAGAAGCGCCCAACCGAGAGGCCTGCTCAATGAGATCAAGAGCTTCTTGGAGAGAGAGATTCTCGTGACGATCAGGACCGGAGCAGGAGGAGCAGTGCATGCAACGGAGTGGGCACCAGTCCGTCAACTCCAGAACAAGTTCTGCAAGGGCCTCCATTGCCTATCCTTTCCGAGTGTTCTAGCCGATAGCTTTTCTTCGCCTTTGAAGCGGCCCTATTTTCTTCCGAATACCCGTCTCAAGTTTGCCGAGGAGAACGACGGAAAAAGCTAACTGTCCTGACGACAATACCTCTTCGAGTACTGCTGGATCATCAGTTAGTCGATGAACTCTATTTCCATCGGTAATCAAGTACTCTTCTTTCAATGGGTCGCTGTCAGGCGTTCTTTTCTTCAGCTTTTTAACGGCCTTCTGTATCTTCTGTAGCGACAGGCCTGAGTCGCGAAGTTGTTTTACAACACGGAGCTTAATCAGGTCGTCGTATGTGTACCTTCTGCCCACGCCCTTGCCTTGACCACTTTTCTCGGTCGCACGAACAAGGCCTCTCTCATCCCAGTAGTCCAACTGGCGCTGGGTAACTTCAGTGATGTCCCGTGCCTGTCTGGCTGTAAAGGAGGAAAGGTTTTTGTCTTTCATATTATTATACAACATTGTTGTATTACTATCGTCAACTCTTTTCTTCCTTCTTGCATAAACTTTTGATTCATTCAGATCCCTTGCCCCCAGATCCTCTGTCATTGCACCGTGCTTGCGCGTCACAGCTTCTTCTTATCTGCCGAATAGGGACAGCTTGCGCTTGAGCGTCACCGGCGCGGCACCTGTCTGTCCTGGCACGGGATGTACATGAAGTGTGACTTTGCAGGCTGGCTTGTCGACTTGAGCCCGCTCAATGCATTGGCGAAGTGCCGTGAGCTTCTCATGAGGCAGCCCTTGTCGAAGGATGTGTTCGAGACTGGCAATGAAGTGCATCGCATCGGAGGTGACCGTCTGGATCTCGGCTTGTGAAATGCTCAACCGCTCCAGCTCCTCGATGCGGACCTCCAGTTGTTGACGCCGTTTGTCCAGTTCGGACAGTCGCTTATCAACCAGCTCACGATTCACAGCGGTAATGTTGTCGAGAAGGTTGCCGATAGTGCTGTCGATCTTTTGCTTCTCGGCCAAGGCACGCTCCCTGGCTCCGGCCAAATCCTTCCCTTCCGATCCGAGCAGTCTTTTGACTTCTGCGCCGAGCTCTAGTCGCCCGCCTTTGGCCAGATACGGCCTGTAGAAGTCCAGCACAGCATCAATCACAGTGGATTCCAAAACATCCTGCGGAATGGAATTCATCTCGCAGACGGCCTTGCCCTTGGTGATATGGCCGCCGCAACCATAGTAATAGTTCTTTACCCGTGAACCGTCTCTGCGCTTCTTGCCCTTGTGCCTAGTCAGGCCCTGATAGCGCGATCCACACAAAGAACAAGTCAGCAACCCTGACAAAATGAAACGGCTTCGCCTTCCGTGCCAATTGCGGCCCTGGGTTTGTAGGCGAGGGTTCTTTCCGCGCTGTTCTATGGATTCAATCCGGCATTCTCTTCTCTGTTTTGCCTGTTCGAAAAGACGCCTGCTGACCAGGGGAGGGTGGGCATCTCTTACGATCATCCAATCACTCTCGTCGTTTGGGACAAGCCTGGCGCCGTGAACGTTTTTTCTTTCAACAGCCTGGCCGTTCTTGATCTGGTGAAATCTTGCATCTGTGCGCCTGTTCCAGACCATATCGCCTGTATAGATTGGATTGACGAGCATGGATCGGATTGTTGTGTCGGTCCACTTTCCACTGTATATGTGCGACCACTCAGGCCCCCTGGCTGTGGGAACGGACTTTTCATTGAGCGTGTGGGCAAGGGCCTTGAAGCCCTTGCCTTGCTCAGCATACATCTTGAAGATCTGTTCGATCACTTTGACTCGATCAGGGTCGCCGGGAATCAGCTTGGCACGATCTCTTTTGGTGGTATTTACTGATTCGCTCCGGCCCAGGGTTCGTGTGAGCTTGCCTTTTTCATCGAACACCTGCTTGGTTCTATCCTGCATGTATCGAAGAGCGAACAGGAACTGTCCATCCGCCGACTGATATCGCAGGTCGTAACCGTATGGCGGAGTACCGCCCATCCACCAGCCACCTTCTACCTTTGAAAGCAGCCCGCGAATCGTGACCTTCGAAAGATCCTTGGATTCCTGCCTGGCCTGCCACTGCTTGACAGGACGAAGAAGGTCATCGGTTGAATCGCCGTTGAAGTTCTCACTGACGTAGATTACTTCGACGCCGTTGGAACGAAGACGGTGGCGATAGTAGCCGGCCTCGTCGTTATCGACTCGGCCGAACCGTTTGACGTCGTAGACCACGATCTTGTCGAATGACTGGCCGCAACTTTCGGCATCGGTAATCATCTGCAGGAATGCCCGCCTGCCCAATGTACTGGTGCCACTGATGGCATCATCTACATAAAACTTGACCAGCGCCAGGTTATGCTCTTGGGCATAAGTGGAGATGGCCTTTTTCTGGTCGGGGATGGACTGTTCCTGCCGATCCGTTGACCGGCGAACATAGCCGACCGCCATGGTGTCCAGCCGCCCGTTTTTCTGCTGTCGAATCATGCTATTAGTCTCCCAAATGGATCTTTCCAACCAACGTCCATACACCGATGATTCGGGAGATATAGCAAGGTTTATATGAGGCTATTCAAGAGTAATAGATTGTCTGAATAAACCTTCGAATGGCTGTTATTAATAGGGCCTTCTATGCGGAAAATACTGTTACCATTCCCTTGGTTAAAAACCTCTTATCTTACACATACCTCCTTTGAAGCACCATCTTGTGGCTACCTCTACAGCCATTTCAAGTGCATCTGGCCCGTCATCATGGGCGGCCTTTGGGAATTGCCTGAGCTGTTCCAGAAGTTTGTGGTGGCGGCGTACGAGACTTAGTCTGCCGGTCGAGATAAGAGGTTCCAGCGACTGGATGCGTCCCAGCTTATCAGAGGTGTGTTTGATCTTCTTGATGGGAACATATACTCCTTCGGTGTTGCTGATACGGATTAGTTCGTCTGCGAGGAAATCCTGAAACTGATTTGTCTCGATTCCAAAGCGAGCGTATTTTCGGATCCGCTGATATTCGATTATTTTCTGGATGATCTGTTTGGGCTTAAGCTTGCCGATGTATGCGTCTAATAAGTACAGGTTGCCGGTCTGCTCATGTTTGGCCAGAGTAATGATCGCCGTATAATCACGACTTCGGCCGGCCATTCCCATCGATGGGTCACATGCGCCAAGGATCTTGAAGTCACCTCCCAGGTCTGCCATGAGCTCTTGATCGCTGGCATATGTATCGTCCCAGTATCGGGCGGCTTGCATGTCGAACAGAGACGATGCCGGATCGGTCGGATCGTTTTGCTTTTCACTGTCGAAGCTGGCCTGGCCATCTCGCAGGCGAATTTCCATCAACTGGCAGTAGCTTTCCAGTTCAGGCCAGAGCACCTCGGTTCCTGCCAGCATAGTCTCGCGGTTGTCCTTGAAGTATGCTTCTGCAGCTTCGGGGCCGGCTCTGTCTTCGAACTGCCCGTTGTATGTATAGATCTCCTGCCATTTTTGCCAGAGGTCATCGCGATTTGCCCACGACAGAACAGCCTTGTACTTCCTTGCTGACCAGCCGTGTTTCTTGCCGTCGATGAGCTCGGAAAGAAGGGATTCATAATGCAGAATCGTTCCCACGACGACAACATTTGTATGGGCGGTCGTGCCGGCATTCATCACTGCCTTGTGGAACCATTTCCTCCTGGATTCCCGCTGGTCAGGCGAATCGACGTCAGCTTCGTTCTCACTGTCATCAAGGATTATAAGAGTCGGCCTGTGCCGGCCATGCTTCCGGCCGCGGATCTTCTGGCCTGCGCCCAGGGCGAGGACTTTCGCTTCGTTGCGCGTGATAAACTCAGCCTTCCGCCATCGCTTAGGGGCCGGCTTTCTTCCATGTGGCTCGGCCACCTCGGGAAAGTCTTCGATCAACAAAGGATTGGTCTCCAGCTCGCCCTTGATGGTCGTTACCAGGTCGACCGACTGGTCGGCCGTATCAGAGATGATTACTACATACTTTTCCCTGCCGTAGCAGATTGACCAGAGGACATAGGCCAGGCTGACCAGGGTACTTTTGGCGTGTCCCCGCGGCGCAGCTATGGCTATTCGTGCGTTTCGCTTGTTTGACGCATCCGTCAGCAGCTTTGCCATCTCCCGATGCATTACCGAGCCGGGAAGTATGAAGTGGTGCCCCAAATACAGCTCCGCAAAATGCAGCAGGCTGTCCTTACAGATCAACTTTCGCATAGACGCCAGCTGTTGATTCAGAGCGATCCGGTTATGAAGAGGGTTAGTCTGTTTAAACATCAGCATCCTCCTGTCCGGTGATTTTCCTGGCGAGGCCATTGAGTTGTTCGCTGCCAGCAAACCTGTCTGCCCATTCTGCAAGTGTCTCCAGCTGGCGCGATATCTCGTCATTTTCCGGGCAGTCCTGACCGCGACTTGCGTGGAGTTTCATGGCAATTAGCCCGATCTGCTCAAAGCTGGGCGGTTCCTCAATTCGGCACGTCCCGTCAATCCGGAGTCCCTGCGATGCTGTCGGCAAATATCCCATGCCCTGCAGGACTCTCGTCATTTCAGCGAGGATCTGGAAACATTTGTGATGACCGTCTACTTTGACTGCATGAGGGGCGTCTTTGTCGCGGACTACCCGCCGGATCCGCTGGACCGAAAGTTCCGCTTCCTCAAGTATTCGTCCAGCAGTACGTCCCGCCAGCTTGGAGTCGTACTCAAGGGTGTTGGCTTCCCGTATAGCCGAACGGTCCCGTTCGATAGTCCGGTCCGAGACCGAGAGTATCCTGGCGATCTCAGCCGTTGAAAGCCCGTCGGCCATCAGATACGAGACAATCTGGCGTCTGTCATCGACGGAAACCTCCTTCGGTTCGATCGAGCCGGCCTTGATCTTTCCCAGCAATTCGATCGTACCTGTGCCTCGTTTTTCCTTGAGACGCACGCGTGGAAGATTCTTTTTGGTTTTTTTAGGCTTCATGAAATCACCTCCTTGTGAGTTTCAGTTCGGTAACGTTCAACGAGTTCAGTGGGGGCCTTGTCACGGCCGACGAAACTTATCCACCGTCGGACGATCAAATCGCAATATCTTCCGGAAATCTCAATTGCGTAACACCTGCGGCCCAGCTTCTCGGCAGCAATTAACTGCGATCCGCTGCCGCAAAACGGTTCATAGCAGATAGCCCCGCGACGTGTGTGTTGCCGCATAGGGATGGCGAATACCTCCACCGGTTTCGATGTAGGGTGTTCGTTCTTCTGTCCTACCGGCACGGTAGGGAGTTGCCAGATAGACGAGAGGTGCTTATCTGTGCGACGGGGCGGCTTGTTGGGGCGGACCCAGCCGAAAAAGCACGGCTCGTGCTGCCATGTGTACCAGGATCGCGAGAGTATGGGCCGGTCTTTGACCCATATGATCTGTTGGTGGACAAAGGCTCCGGCCTTGGCCCAGGCCTCCTCCACCATCACCTGTCGCCTGCTGGCGTGCCAGCAGTACCAGGCTGCATTCGGGCGGATCGCTTCTTCAACCGCAGCCTTGATGAAACGTTCGTAGAGTTCAGGGTTGGCATCTGGATCGTCCCAGGTGAAGCCGCAGTTTTTGGACCAGTCCTTATTACTCTTGAGCTTGACCCGCCGCTGGGATGTTTTGCCGGGATGGTTGGTGCCGTCATATCCAACCAGGTAGGGCGGGTCCGTGGCGAAAAGGATCGCTCTCTTGCCGTCCATCAACTTTCGGACGTCCTTAACATTTGTGCTGTCTCCGCAAAGCAGCCGGTGCCTGCCCAGCTCCAACAGATCTCCCGGCTGTGTGATGACAGGGCCCTGTCTTTCCAGCTCTGCCTCAAGATCAAAAGCCTCATCTTCTGGATCCGATTTTAAATGTTCGGCAATTAGTTCTTCCGCATCAGGTAGTTCAAAGCCTGTCAGCTCAATATCGAAATCCGGCAACCCGGCCAGCTCTTCCAGCAGTTCAGCGAGTTTGTCATCGTCCCAGTCGCCCTGGATTTTATTCAGGGCAATATTGAGAGCTTTTTCCCGTTCGGGCGGCAGGTCAACAACACTGACGGCAGTTTCGGTTACTCCTCGGTCGATCAATATCTTTAGCCGCTGATGGCCGCCGACGAGATTGCCGCTTCGCTTGTTCCACACCAGCGGTTCGACGCAGCCGAATTCATCGAGACTGCGGGCCAGTTTCTTGTACTCTGAGTCTTCTGGCTTTAAATCCTTGCGGGGGTTGTAAGGGGCTGGATTGATCTGGCTGATTTCGACTTGTTCGATGCGCATTTCAGTTTCTCCTGAAGCCGACACGCCAATCGCGTCGGTTTTAGGATTACTGTAAGGAGGGGGGGAGAGATTTGACTATGAGCTCAGTGTGAGCTCAGTGTGAACGTCTGTCCTCAGGCGGTAGTGCATCAGGTCTCCAGTAGCCACTGACACCGTAATTCTCTATACGGCGGCCTGTTTTACGAATTTTCATAATTCGGTGGCGGATGGCTTCAGCCGAAGTCTGGACGGCAAGTTTGGTTGCTATCTCTTTGGCAGAGAGCATTTTGCCTTCCAGCAAAGCCCATACTTCCCGAAGGGCATCCGTCAAAGGAGGGAAAGGACAAGTCTTATATTGCCGTTTAAGGCACCATGCTTCAAGTTCAGCCAGACATGCCGCAGCGTTAGGGCCGCTGCCATCGGTGTCGCGTTTGAAAATCGGCGGTTCTTCGACGGCATACTCATCTGCGAGCTTCACGGCCTCCCGGAGAGCGGATGCGTACTCATCCCATCCGCCTGCTTCTCCGTGGATCCCATCCTTGTATACGAAAATCAGCTCGTCTGGGATCTTCCCGGATTTCTGGCCCATCTTTATTTCGAGCATGAGGTCGATTCTCATCATCAGACGGTAGAAGGGCGATTGTTTAAGTTCATCCCAGAAGAGATTGTCAGCAGCGTCTTCTTTTGGCTCGGATTGGCTCGACTTGCTCAATTCTGACATTGTGATTCCTGTAAAGGCTTCTAATCTGCAGAACGTGATTTATCTCACATGAATAGTGATTGTAAAAACCAAGAGAAGCCAAAGTAAAATAAACTTCTTAAGTAACAGCTGGTGGTCTATTTTTTTTGTCCAGCAGATCCAACAGCGGCTTGCAAGCAAGCCAGCTCTGGCAGAACAGATCCAGAACTTTTGTGCTCTGCACTGCGTGGCAGTCATAGTAGAAGTAAACCTCCAGCCCTAACTGAAGATTACTCTCTTTCTTGCTTAGCACGCCATATATAGCGTCAAGCCAGTAGGGCTGATACTTTATCCCCTGGTTGTTCTTCACATCCAGCACTGCTCGTAGGTCAGCCTCCATCTTGGCATCGACGACCGGAGTTTGTTGGCCTAGATAGTGACGTTGTAGTAGGTATACCCATGGTTCTGCATAGATGGGTTTCTTCAGCAACGGCCGGAGATTCTTGAGTATCTGGTAAAGAACCTCTTCAAGTCCATCTGGACCATCTGCCAGTAGCTTCGATCGGAAACCTCCCTTGACGCCATTGGGAACCGTAACGGAAGCCGCAATACACTCTGAGTTGATAGACATCGTAAGGTGTGGAAAATCCGTAAAGGACTTCGCCTTACGTGCCGCCTTCAGCGGAATGTAATCCCACACGCGGTCAGAGCCCTTGCCTGTGATTGCAGACCTACCTTTGCCTTTCGGATCGCCGCCGATGGTTTTGAGTTCTTTCCGCTTGCAGAGCTCCTGCCTTAACAGGCGGATCAGTCTCTTGGCCTCGGGGTAGCCGTATGGATTGTTTTCATCGAAATGGAAGCCGTCGAACATGGTGATTGTCCCTTGAAGGTTATAGTCATCTGCAATTGCCCTGGCTTCGAACACACGCATATAGGCGACAAGCTGCCGGGCCCAGAATGATGAAGTTTGCTTTCCGAACCAGCTGTAAATTACTTTCCATTCGACCGGATAGACCCACTCGGGCCATTTTCGCTTTGGTATCTTGGATGCTATCAACACCACCGGAGCATCTTGATATCCACGAGCTGCGGCCGTCCTGCGGTGGTTGAGAAGCTGGCGAAGTTCGACAGCCGACTGGACCTTGCATTCGAACAAGACAGCCCAGCCTTCCTCATCATAGATGCATGCATCCGGCAGGCCGATCTGGCCAGGCCTGAGTGAGATCTCAGCGTCACCAGGCAGCATCTGTTCGGCCACTTTCAGTGTCTTTAGCGGAGGTATGCTCTCAATTTCCAGCCACTTCAGGAAAGGTCGCAACAGCTTACGATCGTTTGCTAGGGTCGATGCCAGTGCGTGGGTCAGTCTGTTTTCAGGCTGTGTGTATTGGTCAAATATATTTCTCATGGTCGTGTTATAAGATTCTCGCTTCAACCTTTGAAAAATTCAGGTGTCGGTCATAACGCAATTCAACCCAAGGCTCAGTTGTCGTGGATCGCACCGCATCTACAAATGATTCAATTGTCCAGCAGTTAAAAGTGCAGTCGTTGCTAAGTGAGGGGATCAAACAAACTCCCTTCCGCCAGCGAGCTTGGAGACGGCTTCGCAGAACTGACCGAAAGGGCCGCTGTCATCCTCGCTGCAGTTTCCTGGGAAACAATTGCTCCCTTGGGAGTCAACGCTTTGATCTCCGCGGTTAATTTCCACTGACCAGTTTGTTCCATCCATAATATCCGGGTTGCTATACTCCGGATTCCACTCCCATATCCCGATTTCATCGAGTTTCGACCAGAATTTCTCCCACTCTTTGTCATCAGGCTGAAGGCTAACTGTTTCGACTAGTTCGTAACCATGATCAGAGCGATCATAGAAAAGCGTGCCATCATCCCATCGAACACCAAAGGATGGTTCCGTGTAGCCGCCAACGAAAACCTTAAGATGTTTTGGTTTCATCCTGATAATCCTTGTCGCTTGTCTTAGTCATCCATAAATAGCGGGTTATCTGATTGGCTGACGTCTTATATAAGTCAATGGAAAGGCTAATAGCCAATCTATTCCAGGCGGTATTGCATCTGATTACTGAGACGTTTTCTCGAAGCAAGGGAACTCCATGTTTTCGCCAGAGATATCAAGTTGAGGGGCGATTTGGCACGGCGAGAATCAGCCGCATTCACCAGTATGTCGGTCGCTCCCATTTGCTTTTTTCGTCCAGAATTGACGGGGGGCTCTCAGCCAGCGGATTAAGTCGTTTCGCGTGGCTGTCTGCCCAGACCGACCCGAAAAACCTATCCGGGTTTGAATCACCACATGACGAGCATTTCTGGTGGATCTAGCCTTCTGGACGAGGAAAGAATACTTGTCGTTACTCCCTGTAATAACTGATGGATGAGGTTTTCGGTAGGGACAGGAGAGCCTCTACAAGATATCCGCCCTGATGGGCAACTCGCCGGAAATCTGCCGCAGACACTACGCCGCCCTCATCCCCGAAAAGATGGCCGGCGTGGTTGAGTTCACCCCTCGGCAAAACCTGAAGCCGGATCCTAACGATGACGGAGACACGAAGGCCTTGTTGGCCGAACTCCTTCAGGAGCTGCGTGGCAAGAAGGGTCAAGCCGATCATGCCCCGCACCTTAGGCTAGTCCGGTCGGAATGACTCGCTGAAAAGCAGTGACATGATGTTAGGTGAGAGTATAATTTGGGCCAAGCACTTGGGTGCGGCCCCTTGGAGCGAGTTCGCAGGCCCGTGTGTTATATTTGATAAGGACTTCCAGAGATGCCAACAATTTTCGTCGATGAAACAGGCTACACAGGCCCAGACCTGTTGAATTCAGCGCAGTCCGTCTTTGTTCTCGCCAGCCACGATTTTGAGGAACAAGAAGCTCGGGAGATTAAACGACAGTTCTTTGGTCGGGTGCGCGCAACAGAATTGAAATATTCGCAGTTGCGATCGCGCCCAAGGCAGCAAGATATGATCCTCCGTTTTTTGGAGTCATTTGATGCAAAGAACGCAAGATTTAAGTTTGTATATGCTCATAAGGAATTCTGTGTCGTTGCTAAGATGGTTGATCTCATTATTGAGCCATGGATGTGTGAGCATGGTATCGACCTGTATGACCAAGGGGAAAACATTGCTCTCTCGAACTTGATTTACTTCACAACTAGTTCGCTAGCTGGGTCCGAGTATTTCAGGCGGTTACTTGAGGCCTTTCAAGACTTCTTCCGAATGCCATCACAAGACTCCTTT
>SDBV01008350.1_pt1 | contig 14002 bp, 4 predicted proteins | sample 2277081 | NCBI WGS metagenome assembly SDBV01 (sample SAMN10402039, study PRJNA504765) | marine sediment metagenome | isolation source: marine sediment core GS10_PC15, 223 cmbsf | place: Arctic Ocean: Southern Knipovich Ridge | collected 2010 | reverse complement strand
TACTTACTTATGGAACTATACCAAAGAGGTCAACCTTTAATGCTCCGGGGCATGCTTGGGCACATAACTTTGAAGAAACCTACGCTCCCTGTTGCTTTGGGTGTGTCCATTCCCAGATTATTAACTTCGATTTCTTGCACCTCCATGACAACTTGGCACTGGTAGAGACTGCAAGTTTCTGGTCTGAATTGCCCAGTGGGTTTACTAGACTAATAAGATCGACCCTTATGCTCCCTGACCCTACTTTCCAGGGAGGGGAGTTGGGTGTTGGAAGCACTGTCCTGATACCGGAAAGTGCATTTATAGATTCTCAAGGAAATGCAATATCTACAGAGGTTTTAGATGCTGCTGGGTTTACCCGAGACCCAATAACGGGGCAGATATATGTCGATGGGGCAGAGGGCGGCGCAGCCGTAGGGGGCCCCGCAGGGCCTACAAATAAAGGTTGCGGAGGAGAGTAGCATGCCTTATTTAGAGTATTTGTTTTGTGAGCATTGCGGAAACTATGCCCGCCTGGATATAGATTCCGGGGCTACCATCGACGCCTATAGGGCAGAGGGTAGAAAGAATGTCTCTATACTACAACCTACGTTGATTTGGGATTATCTTATCTACTCCTGTGGTATTTGTGAGCGTAAATACAAATATACTTATAGAGATGTTGAACATAACGTTAGAGAATACTTCTCGTCTATGTCGCAAGAATTTAAAGACTACTTTGATAAAGTGGTTGCTGGAGGGAACGCGGAGTCTACAGAGCCTCCTTCTAGAGCCGTACCTTCTGCGGAAGAAAGAGTAAGAGGGCTGTACACATCTAAAAAGTAATGGTATATAGTATCCTGACCGAAGCCAGAATTAAGAATTCTGTAGCAGATCTGCAACCAGAGGAAAGGGCCTACTCTACATTTTGGCCAACCAACGGAGATCTGGAAGGCTGGACTACGATTTTTGATCTGGATATCGTTGGGGTTTGGAATGCGTTTTTATTTGGTACAAAAAGAGAATCAGTTACGGGGTCTATAGGCCCTACAGATAACTTTCCTCCTGTTGATGCTCAGATTAATGAGCGTATATTTTTCAGATTGAAGTACGATAAGCACCCAAAGAACTCTAACTCAACTAATCTTGGTAAAATTCAGTTTACTACCGTTGCAGATCCTATATTTAACGACGATAAATCTGTTACTTTTACCTTAATTTCTGATGGGAAGTGGAATTTTTATGAACTTAACATGGGAGAAGTTCCTAGTTGGGTAGGGCTGGTCAATAACGTTAGGTTCTTTCCGTGTATAAATGGCGCCCGCAATGATGAATTTTTCCTGAACTTCTTTGAAATAGGAACTAATGTATTTCCTTTTTCTCTAGAAAACTCTAGGGCAGGTACGTCCGGGCGGGCAACGGGTGCTACCGCTCTGAACAGCTCTATTACGATACAAAAAGATGTTAATGATAAGCTTGTTGTAAATATAGACGACTACGGGGATGTTCGTATTACGTTGACTGCCCAAACAGTTCCCCCCGAACTTATAGCTAGGGATATATCCTTACAGTTGGGGAAGGTGGGAATAGGTGGCTATATAAGAGCCGAAGCTTTTATAGAATCCTCTACCAGTAAACTAGTAATAGAGTCCGGAATCCGGGCCGCAGACTCTTCTGTGCAGATCAAATTTGGCACTGAGTCGGCGGGTACAGATCTGGGATTTTTTGATACAACAGGCTTTGCTCTTTTTAGTTCCACTCCCGGAACCGATCCGGCGGGGGATTATACTCCTCTTTCCTCTTATAGTCTAACTACCTTAGAACTACTTTCTCTTTTTGATAACGATATAGACTTGCCCGCTTTCACTATAGATCCTCAATCGTTTACTACTGAGGGAGGGAGAAGAGATTTTGGAACCACTAATAGAAGACTTACAACCGAGATTGTTATAGAGGGTAGAGGTACTGACTTTCAAGGGCAGACAATTCAAACTACCGAGGCGTTTGATGGGCAAAGTAAAACCTTAATAGACATCAATCATCCTTTCACAGATAACGGTAGGTTAGACAAGATCTTTATAAATGGCATCGCTGACACGGGGGGTGCCAGTAAGTGGAAGATCCTTCGTCCTAAACTTGATGGAACCCTAACAGTTATAGCTACAGGAGAAATAGGTAAGACCCCTTCTTTGTCTGGCGGGTTGGTTCTTACCACTGAGGCTGGGGTGTACGTTGCTGATGTCTCAGGACTGAATATAAATGTCCGTCGGGGGGATTTATTAGGAATCTTCAATGCCGATCTCCATACTGGGGCATTTGGTTCTATAAAAGCGGACGCCATGTTTTACGATGTTACCGGAGAAGCCACAGGAACTTTTACTCCTCCTCCCCCATCAGGAGCTGGAGAGGCGGGTTTACCCATATACGCCCGAAGCTCGTCCACCAAGAATAGAGCTGTACTAGATATAGATTTAGGCAATCGCTTAAATTTGGATACTATTAAAGTTCATGGCTTTGAGGATATCCGAGACTTAGAATACAATGTGGCCATCGCATCCTCGGCCGTCTTTCAAGCAGATGTTGCTGGTGATCATCAAATTTGTTTCAATATCAATCCCAACGATAGGATATGCTTTCCTAGAGATAACGCTACTTTTAATATTGATGCTTTAAATGATGATATAATTTTTGCAGAAAACGGTATAGCAGGTTTTGGGGATGGAGGACCTAGTGGAGCAGGCGGAGCGGATGTGCCCGGTGCTACTTATTTTTACGTCAACGGCGACGGAGAATTTTTAGGAACACAGGAGTTCGTAGGGCAAGGCCCTTTGAGATTTGAATTTACAAGAGACGCCTACGGAATAGATTGTTTTTTTAGTTCCAGTACGCCAAGATTAGATAAGCCTATTGGGAAGGCCATTATCTTTTTCAAAGATAAAAAGAATCAGCGGTCTTGGCAGGTAGAAACTGGTGTTTCTGGTGGCGGTAATGGTTCTAAGTCTGGATTTCAGCTTATTCCCTCCATTACTGCTGTAGAAATTGATGAAAAGAGGATAGAGGCTTTGCGTGGATTTGTCACAACTAAGACGTCGTCTGATGCGTCTACAATTTTATTGAACAATCCTGTAATCCTAGATACTATAGCAGCCGATGGAACTGTAAACCCTCAGCTTGGGGTAGATTTTACTTTTAACGTAGGCGAACTTGGTGGAGTTAATGTACGAGATCAAACTACCTTTCATGAGTTTCAGTGGAATAGGTTTCAATGGGAATTTGATGCGATACGGACAACCGCCTTTAGGTACTTTAGTACCTTCCATTGGAGCACAAAGATTTCAGAGTTCCAGATTTTTGCGGTATCTCCTTCTCTAGAAGCGTTAGGAGATAACACTCAAATTTTGTTCTCCAACGATGGTGAAGCTTTCTCAACAGCCGAGCTGCTTACTTCTACCAATATTGAAGCAGACTACAAATTGGGAGGCTCCCCTCAGTTTCTGCGCCTAATTTTCCGACCTACTTTACAACTAACCCTAACTGATGTACAGGTAAATTTTGAGGAGGATCAAGTTTGTTTTGGCGAAGAGGGAAGAATTTTGGGGGCTGTCACAATTGATGATGCTCGTATAGGGTCGGTTGGAGAGGCAACTCCTCTTAAGGTTACGAATAATACCGGAGAACAGGCTGATTTAACTCTTGATATCCCTGTTGATATCAATAGTGCAAGACAGCTTTTATATTTTAGTAAGCTGAATAGCGCCTCAGACATCACTACTCCTCAAGTAGGCCCTCCTGGCAGAGTTGATTTTGTATCGGATAAGATTCTTAAGGAAGAAGAGAATTTAGCAATCAATGCCCGATGTTATGGTCTGGTTAATCTAGTTAGTGGAACGGGTAGCACTTTTGTTACAGATAACCTATTGGTAAACCCTGGGTTTGAAACTGGGGATCTTACTGGCTGGGATCTAGTGGTTTTACAGTCTGGTACAAGGGTGACAAACTCTGGAAGTACTTTCCAAGTACCCCGGGTTATAAATATAGATGACCCTCCTGACGAGGACACGGCGGCCGGATTTTTTCAAGCAGGTAATTTCATTTTTGGAGTAAGTGTAGATACCGAGATAGAGGAACATGGGTTTGACGTTTCCGACACCATGGATCCCATCGAGTTCGAGTTGGATCAGACTGTAGATGTGTCTGAGTTTGCAGATCAGATAGACCAGGGAGGGGCATTACTAGACCTGACGTTTAGATATATCGCTTTCTTTAGCGGAGCTTTCACTCTTAGATACCTGGGTTCTCCAACTGTATCGGGAATAGAGGCTGTTCCCGGCACTATAGTTAACTCTACCTACGGGAGTAATCTATTACGCTCTACAGGGATACCTAAATCGGAGAATGTTGCTACTCAGAATACTTCGGCTTCCGATATTACCTTTACTACCCAGGCCAGAGTTAAGAAAAATACTCGATTCATTAGATTGCAGGTAGACTGCACTCTGAATAATGGGGTAGTAGATAGTTTTGTAACTCTTAGGAGACAAAAATTTATATCTGATGACTACGACTTAACCTTAGAGTTGCCTGCAAAAACTACAGCCAAGTGGTATAAGAGTTGGAGGACGGGTTTAGGTTCTACAGATAAACTCGATGGATTTACCGATTCTAGTTTTGAACCTGTAACTAGTGATCAATTTGTTACTACTACTGGTTCCACCCATTGGTATCAGCCTTTTGATATTAACAATACAACAGGTTCCCCCGGCGGAGGGCAGGTTCTAGGCTTTAGTAACCCCTTCTTACAAAATAGGTTTGAAGGTGTTCAATCCTTCCGACAAATGGTTGGGTTTGACCGCGGTATTTTGGGAGCGCAGTGGGAACAAGATAAAGAACTTGTTGGCTTTAGAATTGCCATGCATCATAATAGTAGTAGCTCTAGTACTTTTTCTGCCGATGCTTGGCCTAGACGATTTCAAGTTGAGGTGCTAAAAACCCAAGCGGAACTGTCAGGGGACGTGCCTGACATTAATATCAATGAACATTTTAAGATAGCTACAGTCTATCAAAATGTAGATGCTGAGCTTGGCCCGGGAACTGACATTGTGGGTACCCCGTTTAACGGACCCACTTCTATTATAACGACGTGGCTTTTCGAAGATAACGCTATTACTACCAGAGGTATGCGTCTGGTCTTTCTTACGAATTGTGATCGGTTCGAGCGCGCGGCGCATGCTAATGCGTCCGCTTTCAGTAGTGATACCGGCTGCCCTTCTGATAATCAAGTACTGAGTAATGATTGGATTTCTGATCGAGGCATAGGAGTTAGTTATTTTGTTCCTTTGGAGTCTGTAGGAATCACAACTTTGCCTACAGATAATATACAAGAAACTCACATTACAACTGCGCCTAATCCCTCGGGAAATGTTTTTATCGCGGTAGACCTGGGGAGAATTCACGCGATAGATATAAGTTCTGAATTGTTTGAACTTATCGCTGCCACCCCCAGCCAGACAGAGTTTAATCTTGGCACCGTAGATTTTAGTGCCACCGATACTGATGACCCAAATTTGGTGCAGTGGACAAGTGGCTCATCTAATGCCCGCTGGGTTAGATTTACCACTGCTGCTTCTGTAAAGTTTGAAGATTCTGGATCTCTACTGGAGACCACTGGGTCCCCCAATAATGTTAGGGTCGAGAAGATACCTCAAGCTATTTTAAATCAAGCTAGAATATATCCAGATATTACCAAGACTTTATTCCATACAGTAGGATACAATTCAGAATGGACGGATTTGGGCACAAATCTTTCTGATAACCTTACCTCTACCTCCATTGTTGGTAATGACTTCCCGGTAATTGCGTTAGATCTTGGCAAAGATTACATCATTGCAAACGACACTGACGTACTTCGTAAAAGACACGATACTATAGGCCCAGACCCTGACAGTAGCACTGGCAGTATAGACAAACGATTTTGGGACGGTAGTTCTGAAAGCAACTGGACGTATGGTGGAGGCTCGGCCACAAGTACCGATAGACCTGAGCTTGTAGAATTCCAAGCATTTGGGGCGGGGGTGCTTGATACCAGCGTACGTTGGGTGGCTGTAAAAATAGCGGAGCAATTGCAAGACATCCCTTCCGCTGGAAGCCCTCCTAAAGAATACAATTTCAATACTCCGGGTTTGACCTTATTCTATATCAAAGTTAAGCCTAGGAATCCAGAAGTTTTTACCCAAAATTTCCAGTGGTTTGATAATAAGAAATCTGCTTTGAAAGATATCTCAACCTTTAAGTTTGCTTTGGGAGAGCCTATAAGCGTACTGGATGGCATTGATTACGGATCTTCCGCAGGTGCGTTAGAGAATAGCTCTGTTGGCACTGGAGATAATTTGGGAGATCCCTATAGTGCTTTTGATGGAAAGTTCGATGAGTTGGGAGCCAATCCAGATATATGGGGAGTTTCTTTACGCGGTGTGGATGGCATCACAACCACATCAGATGCTTTTCCGCATAATATTTGGAGAGTCTTTAGAAATACCCAGACAGGGGTTACCGAAACCAAAACCGTTAAAGCAATTAAGATAAAAGGATTCAATGAGAATTTTTACCCAACCTCTTTCCGATTTGAAAAACTATTAGAAAACACCAACGGCGTAGCAAAAGATCCTAATCTTGATAGCAGCTGGGCAACTGTAGATGATGGTACATTTACGAATGTAAATACTTTCCAGGAAGGGGAGGGCTTTACCGCCATACTCCCGACGGCCGTAGAGACTAAAGGGATAAGGGTTAGAATTTCTAATAGCGTTTTTGTAGATGACTCTGTGGAATCTGATGTAGATCCGGATACCGGGTTTCTTCAATCTACAAATCCCCAAACCAGTGGACCCCAAACCAGAGTTTCCGAAATTATTATCTATGAAGAGGTTGTAGAGGAGTCCCTGCTTACAGGAACTATAGACATCAATCACATGTTGTCAGCCTCTGTGAGCAGTTCTACTTCTACCCCGGGGCACCCAATAGATAAACTTAACGATGATGATATAGGCAGCTATTGGCAGTCAACAGGATTTTTAGATACTGTTTCTATATCTCTTCCTGGAACTAGAGATATCACACGTCTTGAGTGGGCCAAGGATCCTGACTTATCCGACCAATCTGCTGCTGAAAGTACTAATGCCCCGCGTAACTTTAGCCTTGACGGAATAGTTGGAGGAACACAGCAAGTTCTGTTAGTGGGCTTAGGAATAGAACAGGCTACTTTTAGTGGTACCTTAACTGGCGCTCCAGTTTCTGCTAAGGACTTTACCTTCGAAGTTACAGAAGTTCAGGGACAGCAGGAAGACGCTAACTCCATTATCATTAGTGAGCTTAGGCTGATAGAGGTAATTGAAAGATCTACGCCCCTTACAACTATAGAAAGTTCTATTTCTAGGCGGCCGGGAGGCACCAACACCCAATCTACTAAGATTACTTATGTTGCTAACACTGATGTTATTACAAAGGTTAGCACTGATGGCATAGATGGTAATAACGATGCCGTGTGGTCGCAAAGAGATTTCTTTTCTTTGTGGGTATTTGTTAATGATATCTCTCTGCTAGACACCGTCTTTGGTAACTTTAAGTTAGGCAATAGCAGTGAAACCTATTATAGATGGGATTTTAAGAATCTGAACTTGCAGACCGGGTGGAACGAGCTTAAGCTACAGTTCAGAACTGCTGACGATATCTCTGCTATAGAATTTCAGCCGGGATTTCAATATAGTTCTGATACTGGGGAAAGCCAAGTAGATTTCTTGACCAAGGATGTGACTATTACTGCTAATGTTGACGGAAATTTTTCTCAACGAATAGTGCAGGCTCCGGGGATCAGATTCTTTGAGATGGAGTTTAGAGGTACAAAGGGTTCTAGCGATTTGGTTGTTATTCTGGACGATTTCCGTTTCATTCGTAATAAGTTTGAGGACGTGTGTAAGTTCGCCCCTGCCCTATATCTGAATAATAGTGAAGTCTTTACCATCTTTCTTGAAGGCTTAGACATAGGTACCGGCACTGTAGAGTTCTGGTTTCAGCCCGATTGGGATACTGGCGGGAGATTAGCGGCCGATAGGCCCATAATTCCTGCATTGTTCCGGATCATGCGCCCGGATGGTAAATTCTTGAGTCTATTCTACCGACCAAACCAGGGGTTTGTGACTATGATCTCTGATGGGGTAAACTTGTTACAATTCGTTTCCAACGTGAGCTTATATAGATTTGAGAGATTCGAAACTTTTCACGTTGCTTTGGTTTGGAGTTCTGATCGACAGGTGCGCACTCAGTCGGGAGGCAATGCCTCTCTGGTACTCTACATTAATGGGGAGCCGATCTTTGGCACCGACCAAACCTGGGAATCCGTGGGTGCAGGTGGGGCAACAGTTATGTTTGGGGGAGAGGTTGGCCAACGGTTTGCAGCTACTCCAGACAATTCAACGTCACTGTTATTTACTGCGGTTCCTACCCAGCCTGCGAAGAATACTGCCTCTACGTGGGGATTGATTGAGAATCTGAAGATTTACAACTATCCTAAAGTAGACTTTAGCGACATCAACACTGCTGACTTGCGCCAAACCCAGCTTACCACCCCCTCTGAGATGATTGAAATTTCTATAGACGGAACTAATTTCTTTGGTGTGGGTTCAGATCAGCTTCCGTTGTCAGTACAGGATGTTTCTTCCGGAGAATCGGCAACGGTTTATATTAGGACCAACATACCAAAAGATCTAACTGGGGATGAAAACAGAGACGCCTCTCTATTGGTGAGGTGGAAAACCCCCTTACGGGATTGTAACTAATGGCTGAAAGAAATCTGATAGGTGAGGGATTTATAACAAACACAAGTGCTCCTGACGGCTCGGTATCAGGAACTCAAGTGGTAGCTATAGATGAGATGGAAGCTTTAGTTGACGGAAATGTTACTGGCACTGCTGTGACTGTCACGGGTGTTGGTTTTACATCTTTAGATGCCGACCTGGGAGCGAGGTGGAAGCTTAATCGTCTTGCACTCTATACGGATGAGGCTAGCACTACTAATTTTGATATGTCTGTTAGTGAAGATAACATAGACTTCTTCCCTATAACTATGACTGGTTCCGTAGGCTTATGGGTAGGGTCAGTATCAGGCACTACAGTATCGGGAGCACCCAGGTATATTAGGTATGAACATCGGGCCACTTCGAACATACTTGTTCAGGAATGGCAGGCCATAAATGACGAGACCCTCGTAGACTTCGGTTCGACGGGAACTTTAACGGACATTGAGATAGCCGATGCGCCTATTGGAAGGCCTTCGGATGAGATTACAGAGCTGCCTCTTTTCAATAGATTTGAGAAAACTGCCCAAGGTTTTGTGTTTATAGATAGTACCGGGGATAAAGCAGACGACAATATAGAGATTGCTTTAAGCCCCTCAGGCCCTTGGTTTGGTAGACAGACGCAAAGTGCCAGCCAGCCCGGCTCGACTCCTTGGATAGTATTAGAGGATTTATTCAATTCTATAGTATCTAGGCCGGCTGCAGTTGACAGTAACTACTTTAATGGGGTAGATTCTATTTATGAAGGGTTAGGAGACCAAGATATTGCCGACAATCTCCGTGTCGTTTCCGGAACCGGATATAAGACAGACTTCACAGGCGGCACTCTTAAAGGGTGGACAGGAACGGGATTTACCACTACTACGTTAGATAGCGCCCAAGTGTTTGGAAGCTTAAGTACCGTCACTGCCCCCAGATTTAATTTAGAGCAGACTTTTGGTACCTCTGCTGCCGTTAGCCCGGACTCAGTCTCAGCAATTAGTAATCAATTTCTTCCCTTCCGGGCCGAGGATTATGATACGGTGGAACTTTCAATTATCAACCCCGCTGTGCCCTTCGCGGATTTTTCGGAAGGGCCCCGTCTTTTCTGGAAGAATCACACAACCAACCCTTTTGCCACAGACCACTCTACTCTTTCTACGACCCCTAATGTAAATGGTAATGGTTCGCAACAGACGGTTACGTTTGACGTTGGTAGTATAACCACTTGGTCTGGGGTAATTTCTGGTCTACGTTTACAGCCCTTCACTACTGTAACAGGTCTGGGCTTCAATTCTAGGTTAGATTCGCTAGAGGTCTTTAAAGACGGAATCAATAAAGCTGACAGATTAGCTTTAGCCTCAGATCTTGTTGTCTCAGGTACTTTCACCAACATCGCTGGGGGAACTGTAGAAAGCGCCGATGAGCATAGAGTTGTAATAAACAATGAGAATATTATCAAAGAGCCTTGTATAATAACCTCCGTTTCTGTTCGAGCGGTGCATAGCGCCTCCACCACCTTTGATGACGAAGGTTGGTTCTTATGCAAGTTTGCAGATGATTTTACGTACACTGAATCTGACAGCGAGGTTAATAGTTTTGGTAATCCTTTCGTAGTTAAAGAAGTAGCTGTGTTACAAGAACACAGCCCGGTAACTAATAGAAGTACCAATTCTCGAATGGCTGTATATTGGAAAGCAGATCCTGGAGACATGGTAGGCTATGGCTATAAAGTTACAGGTAATGGGGGTACCCGGTTCAGTTTTGATACCAATCTTAGCGCAACAATAAGTGGGTCTTTGGGCTCTACAACGTTTGTGGATATAACTTCTACCTCCACATTAGAGACTGACCTTAATGGAATCTCTAATTGGGCAACTACAGGTCGAAAGTATAATATCCAATTCAAATCTGTATCTGGAGGCAGATACCAATCTACAGGCACTTATACCTCTCCTATTTTTGACGGGGGAGTAGACCCTGCCCTCCTATCTGTGGAATTCACTTCTGTTGAAGATAATGGTACTTCTATAGATGTTAATGCCAATGCTACTTTAAATACCCTCGACGCTCGCGCAAGTTCTAATCCCCCGGGTACGAACACGGCGTTAGCTCGACGCAAGCAACAATTCATGTTAGGTGCACACCCCACTGACAGACCTTCTCGTTTTGATAGCCGGTATACCTCTAATTATGTTATTGGAACTATGAATGCTGAAGTTGAAGCGCGGGAAACTGAAACTAACTCCGCAGGTGACAGCCAGATCGAGAATGTGGGGATATCCTCGTTGTGGCACGAGGTTAACGAGGAGCTATGGGTTTTGAATGTTCTGATTAGCGGTACCCAGAGCGCTGACTTGCGTCCCATCTGGGATGTATACGATCTTAATGTTACCCCAGCCAATTATTTAAGAACCCAGCATGTTACTGGAGATATTGCATACACGTGGGTTAACGACGCCGAGGATGATAACTCCTTTGAGCCCGTAGGTTTTACTGCCGATTTTGCTAGGGAAGAGATTTACATTATCAGTAGAGAAGATGGTTTTAATGTGGGTAATGGAACTTACAATGGAATCATCTTAGATCTGAATGGGCAGTACAAGGATGTGTTTTGGAGAAACGACCAGCTCACTCAGGACATTGTGGATGGGGGTTTCGAAGTTAACCTTACTAGTGCTGATAGACATTTACAACATATGCGAACAGTAACCTATAGAGCGCCTTACTTTTATACACTGACTGCCCCGGACGGCACCCTTAGAGAAGAAGGGACACATATAGAAGTATTTCGTTTAGGGAATAACCCCTTAGACGCAAGCAATCCTAATGACGTGGAGTTCATTACAAGTATAGACTTAGGTTCTGTTGCGGGTTTGCCCGCTATTACTACCGCAGATCCTGCGGAAACTATGACTTATGTAAAGTCAAACGATTTATTTTACTTTACAACTGATACTCCTTCGGATGACATCTATACATTTAAGGCCAGTATTGCTGGAATCCCTCCTACCGAAAGCATTACCATCACCGCTGGGCCTATAAAAGACACTATCCTTCGTCAGCTGTCCGCTAACGCCCCACTTACAGACCTTACTTTTGCCTTTAACACCGCCAATGGCCTCAATCCTTGGACAGGCGCTGGCGATGATCAGGACTTAAGACGTTTCATGGACATCACTTATTGTGTTGATAGAGACTCGCTGGTACAATTGCTAGCATATCGTAGTAGAAGCAGCCCTGATTTTGTACGAGAAGGGCAGACTAGCCTGAATGATTTTTTCTGGCATTTCCATACCCACACTGTGTTGCTGGAAATAGCAGCAGAAACTAATCCAGTGTCGGTGACTACGCCTAAGTTCCCTAATCAAAAAGACGCGGTTTGGGGAACACTTTCTGGCACATTGGCATATGAGCAAGTAGTTGCCAATAGTATTTTATTCCCAACCGGACGCTACGCCCAGCTTAGATACCAATTTAACTCAGGTTCGGGACAAGAATTCACTCCCTATTTGCTAGAATCTACGGTATCTCAGGGGATACGGGTTTCGGATATCCCTGCCTCGGGCACGAAGAATATCTTTCTACGTACCAATATAGCGGAAACAGAAACCATTGGAGATCAGACTGGAAGTTTGAAAGTGTATTGGGAATTACAGGAGTGCTAAGATGGTAACGGGTTTCGAGGGCTTCGAGGTCCCAGGGGACAAATACAGCGTTATTTCCTTCCCACCCGTCACTGGGTCCGGAGTAAAGGATGTTTTCATCGCAGAAGACCGTTACGCGGTTCTGGCGACCCAATCTGGGGTAGACATCGTTGACTTATTCTGTGGGCAGGTGATTTCAAACGCGGTTGTGGGCGGAACTGAGGTTTTATCCGTGGCTGTGGCTGATACTCTTACTACTTTTACCGGGTGCCTGTATATGGGTACTTCTACCTCAGGAATTTTGGCAACTATTTGGGCCCCTTTGCGATTTCCAGGTAGGAATTTTACGGGAGATGTGAAATCCCTTTACAGTACCACAAGTACTTTGGCACTTTCTTCCGATCGGATTAATGATTTGGCTATTCAAGGAGGTAATGTATCTCGACTATTAGTAAGCACTTCTTCAGGAGTCGATTTTCTCTATATCCCACGTGAAGGCCCTCAACTTATCTCTACTCGCCCGCTTTTATCTGGTTCCAACTCTTGCGAGTTAACTGCTAGTAATGAAGGCTACTGGACTGTGGTTAATTCTGGAGTTGAGGCCAACTACGATTTGATCGCCACAACAGGTACCGGGGCCATTTCGGTAGATGCTGAGTATAACAACACCTCTTCTGTCCCTTTGCTTCCCCACAACATAGTTAACGATCTTGCTATCTCTGAAGGATCCCCCAATATTATCAATGTGGCCACTGCCTCTGGGGATTTCTTAATTGAAGAGGTGCAGGGGTCAGAGTCTTCCGCCCAAAGCAAAACTCTCAATCCGGGAGTAGATGTAGTTTCCGTTGATTTTTCTGACGGAGCTACTTTTGCTACTACAGGAACTAAATATGTTACCACTACCGGAGTAGTCACTGTTTTTGGATTGGTTGACACCACTGTTTCTGGTACCCATCACCAAGAGATTGCTTCCGAAGAAAAATTTGATAAGGAGAACACTCGCGACCAAGCTTTGATTACCGGAACTATTAACAAGATCAGAGTCACAAGTGTTGCTTAACTAAACAACTATGGTAAACTTCCCTAACTCTCTAGACGACGACACCACTCTATATGTGGCAGTAAATAATCTAAGGACAAGGTTAACCTCTGGTATAACGGATAGTGTGACAACGATTCCCGTTGTTTCCACCGCCGGTTTTCCTGCTACAGGTTTCACTAGTATTCTAACCGGGGGCGATATAACTGACACCGAAGCTATAGAATACACAAGTACCAACGCTACTAACTTTTTGGGAGCAACCCGGGGAGCTGGAGGAACAACAGCTGTAGCGCACGATATTAATGATTTTGTTGATTTAACCATAGTTGCTCCGCACCATAACGTCCTGAAGGACGGTATTATAGAACTAGAACATTTTGTAGGTGTCTCTGGTAGTGAGAATTTTGTTGTGGAGCTGAATGATTTACAACAATCAGTAACTTTAGCAGGTACCAACGGGACATCTATCCATGTTTCAGGGCAGGTTATTACCGTAAGTGGAGGAG
>SDBV01008349.1_pt1 | contig 14002 bp, 10 predicted proteins | sample 2277081 | NCBI WGS metagenome assembly SDBV01 (sample SAMN10402039, study PRJNA504765) | marine sediment metagenome | isolation source: marine sediment core GS10_PC15, 223 cmbsf | place: Arctic Ocean: Southern Knipovich Ridge | collected 2010 | reverse complement strand
CACAAATTCTTCAACATCTTTTTTTACAACTGATTTAGTCTGTGCATATTTTTCAGAAATAAAATCGACTATTTTATCAATGTGCTCCTTCTTAACCAGAAGTTCCCATATATCAGATCCCACTTAAAATTAGACAAACAATGCTCTGAAAAGATTTTCCAATCCGGCTTTATTCATTAAACGACCCCGAGCATGTCTAATTTGAGATAACAAATTTTTCTCTTTAGTTAAGAACTTAGGAATATAAAAAAAACTGATAAACACTTTCAACTTTCTTAAAAAATTTGTTTCTAAAGCAACTTTTGTAACACTCCAAATAGGATAGTCTTGTACTACTGCACGTTGATAATCAAATATAGAAATACCCTTTTTTATATTATTTATAAATAAATATTTCTTGTTAAAAGATTTATCTATTTTTATTTTCAGACCATATAGTTCTTTTATAATCATCATAGTTATATGAAAGCTGGCCTCAAGATCAAATTGTTTGCTTAGGGCTTCAACTTTTTTTAAGTCAATATCTTTTTCTATCTGCTTTACTATATCTAAAAGCCAACCAAGTCTTAGAAACCCATGATAATAACTAAAATGATAAACTTGATATAAGAAATGTAGTTCTTCAAGATTAATTTCTGAAAAGAAAATTTTTGGTTTTATCTTTATTTCTCTATCAAGTTTTGTTTTTAATTCAATATAAATATTTTCTCTCTTAAATTTGTATTCTGAAAAATAATTTTCTAAATTAGTCTTTGAAATCTTTTTATAACCAAGATTTTTCAAAATCTTAATTGATGATTTTGAATCTTTTTCTTGTATTAAAAGATCAATGTCATCCATTGGTCTTGTTCTCATGTAATCAGGCATTATTTTCATAAGATAGGCTCCTTTCAATGGAATAATCTTAATATTTCCTTCTTTGAATTTTGATGAGATCTCCTTTAAAACCCCTGTCTTTTGCTTGTATAAAAGTAAGGTCTTAAAGTATTCTTGTTCAAAAAATTCTTTAACATTTTCTGGAGTCTGAAAAGTTTTTATAGTCAAAAAAAATTTAGCCGTTAGTTTGTGAAATTTAGCCAAAGACATTAATTCATCATAATTTGTTTTCTTAAGAAGCAAACTTATCTTTTTACTGTTATAATCTGTTTTTGTTCCTTCGATTAATAGTTTTTCTTCATTAGATAAATCAATCATAATAGAAAATATTTAAAAGGACTCCAAATACTTTTTAATATGTACAGTATTGAAGTTAAAAATCTATGTAAGGATTTCCCTCTTCCTAAAAAAATTTTAGATGTGCTTTTATTCAGGAAAAGAAAATTTCTCAAAGTTTTAAACAATGTATCTTTCAATTTATCATATGGGGAAATTTTCATAATAATGGGCAAGAACGGTACTGGTAAGACTACTCTTCTTAGAGCATTATCTAATTTGCTTATACCTGAAAAAGGAACTATTCTTATTAATGACAAACCAGTATCTAAATACGGCACAGACCTTAGTAATATTCTTAGCTTTGTAAATTCTGAGGAAAGAAGTTTTTACTGGAGATTGTCAGCATATGAAAACTTAGAATTTTTTGGAACACTACTAGGATTAAAAAAATCTCAGTTAAAGAAAAATATTCTTTCTAGTCTTAGGAGAGTTGATTTAATAAAACACAAAGATTTTCGTTTTGACAAGTATTCATCTGGTATGAAGCAAAGACTCTCAATTGCGAGAGGATTTCTCAATAAGCCAAAGATAATATTACTTGATGAACCGACAAGGAATCTTGATCCTTTTCATGCTAAAGAAATTAGAGAGTTAATAAAAAGATTATCTAACAGCAAAACTGCTATAATTATAGCAACAAATAATCCTGAAGATGCTTTTATAGGTGACAAGCTCAGTATTTTAAAAAATCATAAACTTTCATCATTTAAAAAAATTGATGAGAAAAATTTGAAGAGAATAAGTGAGTTAATATGATAACTAAAATCAAAGCTTTTTTCAAGAGGGATTTTATTATTAGTGCAAGCTACAAAATATCATTTGTTCTTGATATAATAGTTGTCTTTTTCCAGTTACTTTTTTGGTATTATATATCTTTATTCCTAACAAAGAATATCCCTTTGGAAGGTCTAAATTATAGTTATTTTGAGTTTTTAATAATAGGTATAGCTTTTCATTCATTCCTAGCTTTTTTTCTGACTAACTTATCTTCACAAATAAGAGAATCCCAAGTAACAGGGACATTACAATCTGTATTATCAACACCCATAAGCCCATTAACATTTTTTATTGGAACTTCTGCATTTGGTTTTTTGAAAACAGCTTTAAAATTATTTTTCATTATCCTTTTCGGAGTTATATTGTTTAATCTTAATCTTTCAAATATAAATTTCTTATCATTGATAGTCATATTTTTTATTGGTATTATATCTTTCTTTAGCATTGGGTTAATAATTTCCTGTTTTACTTTAGTGTTTAAACAAGACATATCTGGCTGGACTGATTTTTTTCTAAGAATTTTTAATATTATCTATTATCCAATTATCTTATTTCCTGTGTTTATAAGACCTTTATTATATCTCTTACCTACAACACATTATTTAAAGGGGATAAGACTTGCAATATTTGAGAATGCATCCATTAGCTCTCTTGGAACAAATATTTTAGTTTTAAGTGTTTTTGCTGTAATACTATTGCCACTCTCCTTATGGTTATTCAATTATTCATTAAAAGTTGTTAAAAAGAAAGGAACACTTGTAGAGTTTTAAATAACCAAATTCGTTATATTTTGAAAAAACCCTCTTTTGTTATTTTAAATCCACTTATCGGTTTCTTAAAATCAAAATGAACTATTTTTTTTGATTTATCCAATTGATTCCAAGTATTTTTGTTTTTGGACCATCTACAACCTTTCCAAATCATAAAATGGAAGTATGGGTACTCTGAATCATCTTTATTATTTGTTAATTTCCCTTTATTCCAATACCATTCAGTCGGAAAATTAAATGTTCCATCTTTCCAAGGACATACACTATAAGGAGTACTATATGATTCTTTAAAATAACCTGTGTTTTTATTAACTACTTTGTACATTTCCACCTCATCTAAATTTTTATAGCTTGTGCCCATCATTTTATTTTGCCAATTTTTAATTTTAGTAAACTTTTTGTTCATTCTTGGGCGATTTCTATAAAGAGTAAAATGACCACTAATCATATGAGAATGAAAAGATATTACATCAAACTTCAATATTTTATTTGTAACAAATTTTCTAATATTTCCATAAATTACATCAATATCTCCATGACCCCAAAAATCATAACCATTCAAATAATCTTCAAAAATCAGACCATAAGCAGGCTTGAAATGGCATAATTTGTAGGAATTTTTTATAGTAATAGGTTTTTTTATATTAACAGGAATATTTAGTTTAGAAGAAGCTAGTGTATTAAACTCATCAAGATTCATATGGACATATTTTACATTCTTGGCCCTATTCTTAGGCAGACCACAATCTGTAAAAAATAACCAATTAATAGTAGGATTCAATTTGCAACTCTCAATATATAAATCCATCCAAACAGGCCATTTTCCAAAATAAGGCATTAACATAATAATTTTTTTATCTTTTCTACTAGCCACCCAGATTAAATATCTACCAAAAATAAAAAGTTTCCAAAAAAGTTTTTTTATATTAATTATAAAAAGTTTTTTTATATTAATTATAAAATTTTTTCCAAAAATTATACTTTTCCAGATAAAATCCTTTTCTAAGACTAATATTTTCATAAACAAATTTTTTTAATTTTTTTTTATTTCAATTTTTTGTTTTAATTTTTTAAACATTTTATTTCTTTATAATCACTTTTTTATAATAATTTATCATTTCTCCCGTTATTTTTTCATTGTTAAAGAATTCTGCTCTTTTTTTAGCTCTTTTTCCTACTATATCCAAGTCTTTTCTATTTAAACATTTAAGAATTTTACTTGCAAGAGCTTTTGCATTATTAGGTTTTACCAGAAATCCGTATTTTCCATCCCTTACTATTTGTTCTTCAAACCCGCTACCACTAGTAGCTAAAACTGGTTTTCCTAAGGCCATAGACTCCAAACAAGTAAAACCAAAGGCCTCCCAAAGAGAAGGCAATACCACTAATTTTGCATTGTTTATTATAGGATTTAAGTTTTCATGAGAAAGATGGTTGATAAACACAAGATTTTTTGCAAATCGTTCGTTTTTTGCAAGCAAGTATTTCTTAACATCCGAATGTTTTATTGATTTACCATGTTTTTTTTCCACATGATAATCTCCGACAAACACCATTTTTAGATTGGGATTTTTTAAAAAAACTTTTGGCAAAGCGCGGGCAAGAATTCGTATGCCCTTTCTTTCTTCCAGTCTTCCAAAATAAAGAAGGTAATTATTTTTTATTATTATTTTCTTTTTCTTAGAAGCTGATTCATACCTTGTAATATCAATGCCATAATAAGTAACATCAATTTTTAAAGGATTTATCTTAAAGAAATCAGAAGTCTTCTTTTTTAGAGAAAAACTATCTGCATTTAAAGCATTACTATTTTTAATCTGTAGTCTTTCAAGAAAATAGACAATTTTTTTATCTAGATTAATTCTCTCTTTATTAAGTAATGCAACCATGGTCCATGAAGTGTGTAACCTAGTTACGAACTTGACACAACCAAATAAAGAAAAAAACACCCCTAAACCAGCCGTGTCATCACATTCAACAATATCAAAAGATTTTTTTTTATGAAGTTTTTTAAATTTACTATAAATCCCCCATCCAATAATTAAGTTTGTTATAGTATGAAAAAGGTATTTATCAATAGTTCTAAAAGGAGGAAAGATTTTTAACAAAAAAGGATGAAAAAAGATAATCCCTGTTATGACTCTATGAATATGAATTCCTTTGTACATATAATCAGCAACTTTTTTTTCAGTACCACATATAACATGAACTTCATGGCCGTTTTTAACAAGTTCAAGCGATAAATTTTTCAAATAAGTCTCTATGCCACCATAAGAGGATTCAATAAAATCAGTGTGTATTATAAAGCAGATATTCATTTTATTTATTTATTTGCTCTTTTATTTTTCTAATAAAAATTTTTGTGTCAAACTTTTTTGCTTGTTTTAGACAAGCTTTTTTATATTTTTCAGGATTTTTTCCAACTTCTTGAATAGCTTTTACTAATTTTTCAACATTAACATTGTCTATTAATTTTCCTGTAATCCCATTAACAATAGTTTCCATATATCCTCCTTCGTTTGGTGCTATTGCTGGTTTTCCTGACGCCATAGCTTCTACAGGAGTCATTCCAAAATCCTCTTCTTTAGAGGTTGTGATAAACCCTTTACAATTTGCATAAAGTTCTATTAGTTCATCTTCACCAATCCAGCTCAATATCTTGACATTTGAAGGAATTATTTTTTTTATATAATTTGAATATACTATAAAATGTTTTGATTTTTCATAAGAGCCAATAATGATAAGTTTTTCTTTTGGTATTTTTGCAAAAGCTTTAACTTGCATATCTATTCTTTTATGTGTAATAAGCCTATTGACACTTAACCAGTAATCTCCTGTTTTCTTATAATGAAATTTAGAAGTCTCAATTGGGGGATTAATCACAACGGCGTTTCTTTTTAGATATTTCTTAACTCTTTTTTGGGTGTTTATTGAATTACAAACAATTTTATTTGCATGTTTGACATATTTTCTGTTTAAATAGCGATTATACTTAACCCACAAATCAAATAAAGGCCTTTTCCAAGGAGTCACAAGATTTTTTCGCGTATATTCATATAAATCCCATATTTCTCTTATAGGAGAATGTACATACCATAAATTTGGTTTGTTTTTAACAACTCCTGACATTGCCCAATCTCCATCTATAATGAAAAAATCATATTTCCCTTTCAGATCAAGTTTTCTGAATTTATACAATGCAAATTGTTGTTTAAATGGTGCATTTATAGGTATTTTTCCAATACTTTTTATTTTTATATCACTAAAACCCATATTTTCTATGGCTTTTCTATTAATGTTTGTGGTAATTACGTCTGCTTTCAATTCTCTAGCCAAAGTTAGACCTACTTTTTCAGCACCTCCTATGTTATCCATATAATTATGGAATATAGCGATTTTCATTTTAGCCTCGTCTTTTTTTCTCATTTTTTCTTTATTCCTAGGACGCTCAGATAAAACGAATTAAAAATTATTTGTATACCTAACACATTTAGAGTTAGCGCAAATATAAGGATTTTAATTTCAGATAATTCTCCAAAATTAGAACCCATCCATTTAATTAATACTGTTAAATTAATAATTAAGCCAAAGAGAAATAGTAGAGTTCCGATTATAAGGCCTTTTTCTAGATTAAAAGTTTTAAAAAATTTCTCTAAAAATTTATTTTTTTCCTCTAAAACTGTAAATAGATATATCTTTGCAAAAAATCCGGTGAACATTATCTGAAATCCAGCAAGTGTTAGGAAGCTTCCGAGTATCATTGGATGGATATAGAACATTTGACCAAATAAACTTACTGGTCCGAGCAAAAGAGATAGCTGTATGAATAAGCCAATGATAAACAGGATTAATCCGGGTATCATAAATAAATAAGTGGGGCTAAAAAGAAGCATGAATCTGAGATGTCGCCATGCATCATTAAAACCTCTTAACTTGGAAACACCCTTTCGAGGATAATAATTTATGGGAATTTCTACTATCTTTAATCTTTTTTTTATAGCTTTTATTATCATTTCACTGGCAAATTCCATACCAGTTGTCTCTAATTCTAATTGTTCTAACTTGTCTTTCCTTATTGCTCTGAACCCAGAATGAGCATCAGAAATTTTACTTTTAAAGAATAAATTAAGTAGGAAGGTTAGAATAGGATTTCCTATATATCTATGTGACCATGACATAGCCCCTCTTTCTATTTTTCCTTTAAATCTTGAGCCTATAACTAGATCTGCATTTTTTATTGCTTTCAAAAATTTTGGAATTTCTAAAAAATCATAAGTCCCATCTGAATCTGCGAAGATAATAATTTCACCTTTTGCAACTTTAAATCCTTCTAAGAGAGCAATTCCATAGCCTTCTTTATCATGTTTTATGACTTTGGTTCCAAGTTTTCTAGCGATCTTATCTGAGCCATCTGTTGAAGAATCAGAAACTATTATTTCTCCGTCTATATTATTTTTTTCAAGTGCTTGCTTAATCTGCCAAATGCTTTTTCTAATAGATTCTTTTTCATTTCTACACGGTAGGATTATTGATATTTTTTTTGTCATAATTTGTTTATTATATTTATTTAATTCTATTATATTGTATCATATTTTTAATCATTAATCTATTGGCGTATATACATAATATAGCTATTTCTGTGTATAATTTTTCTATATACAAATCCTAATAATTGTTGTATAATATTTAATGCCATAAGAATATTATAAAAACGAGTTATGTCATTAGATTTTAGGCTTAATATTAAAACTCGCTTAATTTTCTCTGGAATTTTATTTGTTCTAGGGATTTTTATTATTTTACAGATTTCTTTTTTTCAAACGCAAGAGATTTTTCCAGTTCAGGCAGCAGTGAGTCATAAGATTCGAGGTTGGGGTTGGAGTGAAAATATTGGTTGGATTTCTATGAATTGTTATAACGATTTTGATTATGATGGTGATTTTGAAAACTGCTGTCCAGGTGGTAATGTTGGTGATTGTCCTTATGGTTTAGCCGGAGGTGATTACGGCGTCCATTATAATACAATCAATGGCAAATTAACTGGTTATGCTTGGACAGATGGAATTGGTTGGATTTGTTTTGGCGAAACCTGTCAAACAGTTTGCTTGGGAGGAACCAATAATGGCGGGGTTTGTTCTATTGATGCTAATTGTCCTGGCGGGGTTTGCGGAGGCAAGCCACCCCATGGCCTACCTGTTTCTTGGGCTTGTGTTGGACGGCCTGCTTGGACTTGTCAGGGAGGAGATAATAATGGGTTAGCTTGCTTTAAAACAGCTGCTGATTGTCCTGGTGGCCTTTGTCGTTTTGGCTGTTCTGATGACGCTGGTGAAGATTTTGTGGATTCAAATGTCTGTGTCCGTACCAGTCATTTGAAAACTCATTGGAAAATGAATAGCATTACCGAGGGGACTATTCTTGATGATTCAGTTAATGGAAATACAGGAACTTTAATGCCGGTCAGTACTCCGCCAATTCAGGCTCAAGGCAAATTTAGCAATGGGTTGCAATTTGACGGCCAAGAAGACTATATTGACGTGGTTGACAGTGTGAGTTTAAGCGTTACTGGCAATTTAACTGTTGAGGCTTGGATAAAAAGAGGACAAGTTGGAACAGAACAAACCATTGTTGGTAAATGGGATGAGTCAGCAGGAATTAAAAGTTATCGCCTTTGGTTTGATGCTAGTAATCGTTTAAATTTTGCGGTTTCTGATGGGACTAATACAGCAACAATTACTCAAAAAGATGGCATTTGTCTTGGTGAAAATAGCGAAGTAACCCAGTGTTTAACTGATGACAATTGCGCCACTGGCGAAATTTGTAAAAACGCTCCTATTACAGATACAAGCAGATTTCATCATATTACTGGAAAATATATAGCCGATGATGTTGGTACTGGTATTAATGAAAAGGGTTTGCGGCTTTTTATTGATGGATCTAAAGTTCCAACTTCTGCGGTTGTTGGGACAATCCCAAATGCTTTAATTGATCAAAGTGAAAAACTCTATATTGGCGCTAAAAAAGGATCCACAGTCATTGATACTTATTTTAAAGGGGTAATTGATAATGTTTCTGTTTGGTCTTGTCAAAATATTAATAGAGCCCATGGCCGGAAAACAAAAGAAATTTGGAATGATGCAAAAATTGAGTTAGATGGCTGGGCTCGGGTAATTATTTTAGGCGAAAAAGGATGGTTAAAATTAAAAGGTTTTACAAAAGACGGCCGGGTCTGGGGTTCTTCTTTAAATAATTACAGCACTTTTTATACTTTTAATGGTTATTTAGCAAATCGATGGGTTAATGAATCAATGGATTCTAATGGCTTGGTTGCTTATTGGAAAATGAATGAACCAAACTGGGATTCAAATATACCAGTTAATGATTCTTCGGCGAATACTAATCATGGCACTGCTTATAACGGGGCTAATGTGACAAAAGAAGGAATTTTTAATAGCGCTGGTGATTTTGATGGAGATAATGATTATATAAATGTTCCTAATAATCCAACCTTGGATCCTGGTTCAGGAAATTATACTGGGTTGGCTTGGATTAAAACATCAACAAGCGCTGGGGATATGTATATTTTTAATTATTATGAAGGAGGGGGAACAGATCGGGTAGAATTTAGGGTCCAAGACGGTAAAGTACGCATTCTTATAAATGATAATGGTAATGTGATTTACAGAGATTCTGTTGCTTCAGTTGGCGATGATTTATGGCATCAGGTTGCTTTTATTTGGAATACAGCTGCTGATACCCTTGATGTTTATGTTGATGGAAGCGCTTCAAATAGTACTTTAATTGGCATACCGTCTAATATTGGTATAGTTGATCCAGCTGGAGATTTGTCCATTGCAAGAAGAAATGATAATAGTAGTTATTTTAATGGCTTTATTGACAACGTCGCGATTTATAACAGAGCTTTGTCGCCAACAGAAATCCAGGAAATTTATGATAAGAGCACGCCTGCTTGTGTGGGCTGGGAAGATTATGAACATGATTATGGCGATCCGCCAGCCCCTTTATCTTTTAATAGTTTAACCGTGAGCAATCCTGATAATTGTGAGCAATTATTGGTTTATTGGGATCCATCAGATTGGGCTGAAGACTATACTTATTGGCGAGATCAACAAAACAGCATTAATCTTTGTGGCACCTGCACTTCTGAGGCTACTTGTGAAGCAAGTGGTTATACAGAATATAATGTTTTGGCGGATTCTTGTACAGAATCAGAGTGTTCATTGTTAGACACGGGCTTATCTTTTAATACAGGTTATTGTTATAACATTACTACTTATAATGAAACCGGCTCAACTTGGGCAACTGATAATCCCCCAAATTATCCAGTCCCTTATTGGAGGAGTACAACTCTTTGCGGGCCTGAAAATTTAGCTAGTGATACTGATACTTGTGGACAGGCTATTCTTAGTTGGGACAAAGAAACTAATGCTGATGGTTATAATATTTATCGTTCTTTAGCAACTGGTGGTTGCGACAATCTATATAATAGTGGTTGTGAATTAACAGGACATTTGGCTGAAGGATTGGATTACGATGTTGATAACGATGCAACAAATGATTTAATAGCTCAATGGAAAATGAATGAATCAAGTTGGAACGGGACAACTGGCGAAGTTAAAGATTCTTCTGCACAAACCACGCTTAATAACGGAACAGCAGAATGTGAGGGAACCTGTACAGAGCCAACCACTGGAGTAGGCAAGTTTGATAATGCAGGTATTTTTGACGGAGTCGATGATTATGTTGATATCTCAGATATTTCAGCCACAGAAAATACAGATCAATTAACTATTGCGGCGTGGATATATTCAACTCCATCAGCTAATTATCGGACAGTAATCAGTAAAGGGTATAATACTGATGGTAGTTGGGAAATAAGAATGACAAGAGACAGCGAAGGGCCGAATTTGTCTTTTTCAGTTGTTACAGCCGGAGGAAAGGTTGGTTCCACTATTACTGGTTATGAAAATTCCGTTTGGCATTATGTAGTAGGAGTATACGATGGAGTAAAAACATACATTTATCAAGATGGAGTACTTATAGATAGTGACAACCAGACAGGGGATATTGTTGATACAGCTTATACAGTGAAAATAGGTCAGAATGGAAAAGATACAACTCCGTATGAGTATTGGAATGGCAAAATCGATAATGTCTCTATTTATAACGTCGCCAAAACCATTGAACAGATTAGAATTGACTATGAATCAGGAATAAATTCTAATTGTGAGTCTGGCCAATGCGGCTTAGCTTATGTTTGTGATGACGCTTCATCCACTGATAAATGTGGAGCCAATAATACTTGTTGTTATACTGATTCACGAATTATTCCATATGTTAATTATTATTATCGAATAACTGCTACAGGAGAAACAGGAGAGACACCTTCTTCAACTGAGATTGGTCCAGCCCAAACAATTTGTTTCCCTGCTCCAGCTGAAGAAGAAGAGTAATATGAATAAAGATGAGGCAAAAAAAAGAATTACCAGGCTTAGAAAAGAACTGGGGCACCATCGCTATCTCTATCATGTTTTAGATAAACAAGAAATTTCTGATGGAGCTTGGGACTCTTTAAAACATGAATTATATAATTTAGAACAAAAGTATCCAGAATTTATTACCCCGGATTCTCCAACTCAAAGAGTAGGTGGAGATCCTTTAAAAAAATTTGTTAAAATACGGCATCCTCAACCAATGCTTTCTATTGAGGATGTTTTTAATTTCCAGGAACTGCAAGGCTGGGAAGACTATATGATAGATTTTTTAAAAAAAAGATCTCATTTGAAATCAAAAAATAGTTTTTCATATTTTTGCGAACGTAAAATTGATGGAGTTGATATTGTTTTAACTTATAAAAAGGGAGTATTAATTACTGGTGTTACTCGAGGCAATGGTATGGTTGGAGAAGACGTTACTAAAAATATTAAGACGATTGAAGCTATTCCTTTACATCTAGAAAAACCAATTAACGTTGTAGTTCGGGGAGAAATATTTATGCATCAAAAAGATTTCAAAAAACTTAATCAACAAAGAGAAAAGCAAGACCTGCCGATTTATGCCAACCCAAGAAACGTGACGGCTGGTTCTATCCGTCAACTTAACTCAAAAGTAACAGCTAAAAGGGCTCTTGACTGTTATATTTTTGAGATTATCACTGATTTGGGGCAAAAAACACATGCCCAGGTTCATCAAATATTAAAACAATTTGGTTTTAAAACAGATCATCACACAAAAATATGTTCTAATTTAGAAGAGGTTAAAAAATATTATAAAATTTATTCAACAAAAAGATTAAAAAATTCTTTTGATTATGACGGGGTAGTGGTTGTTTTAAATGAAATTTATTTGCAAAAGATTTTAAAGGCAGTGGGAAAGTCACCACGTTGGATGCGAGCATATAAATTTCCTGGCGAGCAAACCACTACCATAGTTAAAGATATTGTTGTTCAAATTGGGCGAACAGGGGCTTTAACTCCAGTGGCTCAATTAAAACCAGTGCAGATAATGGGCAGTGTCGTTTCTAGAGCTACTTTGCATAATCAAGATGAAATTGACCGTTTAGATGTGCGGATTGGAGACACAATTATTATTGAAAAAGCAGGTGATATTATTCCAGCCGTGGTCAGGGTTTTAAAAAAATTAAGAACAGAAAAAGCAAAGAAATTTCAAATGCCTAAACAATGTCCATTTTGTCGTGGCCAGATTAAACGAAAACCAAACGAAGTGGCTCATTATTGTTTAAATAAAAAATGTTTTGCAGCTCAAGGGCAAAAAATCAGCCATTTTGTGGGTAAAAAGGGCTTTGACATTGAGGGTATGGGCATAAAAATAGTTAAACGATTAATAGAACAAGGGTTAATTAAAGACGCCGCAGGTATTTTTACTCTTACCAAAGGAGATTTAGAGCCATTAGAGAGATTTGCTCAAAAATCAGCTGATAATTTAATTAAAGCCATAGAGCAAAGCAAAGAGATTGATTTGCCTCATTTTATTCAGGCTTTGGGTATTCGTCATATTGGGGAACAAACTGCTTTTGATTTAGCCCAACATTTTATTGAATTTAAAAAACTAGAACAGAAAAATAAAGAGACTTTAATGAGTTTGCCTGATTTGGGGCCAATTGCCAGTCAGAGCATTATTAATTGGTTTAAAGCTGAAAATAATAAGAGATTTTTAAAAAGATTAGAAAAATCAGGAATTAAGGTTAAAAGATTTTTTTCACCAATAAAAAGCCAGAGTTTAAAAAATAAAAATTTTGTCATTACTGGCGTTTTAAAATCAATGTCACGAGAAAGAGCAAAAGAAAAAATAAAAGCATTAGGAGGTAAAACACCAGTTCAGATTAGTAAACGGACAGATTTCCTTGTTTCTGGACAAGATCCTGGATCAAAGTATGATAAAGCTAGGCAGTGGAAAGTTAAAATAATTAATGAGCAGGAATTTTTAAAAATGTTAAAATGAAAATATGATTAGTAAAAACCAAGTTAAACATATTGCTAAGCTGATACGCTTAAAATTAACTGATAAGGAAGTAAGTAAATACCAAAAAGAATTGGCAAAGATTTTAGATTATGTTGGTCAGTTACAAGAAATAAACACAAAAGATATTCCCCCATGTTCAGGAGGAACAGATTTAAAAAATGTTTTTCGTGAAGATGAATCAGAAATAAGAGTTAGAGAAAATAGCCAAAAATTAATAGACCAGGCCCCATTAAAGCAAAAAGATTTAATTAAAACAAAGGGAGTTTTTTATGAAACTAAATAAATTAACCATTGTCCAAGCCCATCATGGATTAAAGAAAAAAGAATTTTCTGTTAAAGAGTTAACAAAAGATTGTTTAAACGAAATAAAAAAACAAGACAATAAGATTAATTCTTTTATTACTGTTTTTGAAAAACAGGCAATTACACAAGCCGAAAAAACTGATCAACGTATTAGGGTCCAGGGGGTGGAGAATTTTCTTGTTGGCATTCCTTTGGGTATAAAAGACAATATTTTAATTAAAGATACAATTTGTACGGGTGGTTCTCAGATTTTAAAAAATTATCAAGCTAGTTATGACGCAACAGTTATTAAGAAGCTAAAACAACAAGGAGCTATCTTTCTGGGTAAAACTAATTTAGATGAATTTGCCATGGGGAGTTCGACTGAGAATTCTGGCTTTGGTCCAACAAAAAATCCTCATAATCTAGAATATGTCCCGGGTGGATCTTCAGGGGGC
>SDBV01008348.1_pt1 | contig 14002 bp, 11 predicted proteins | sample 2277081 | NCBI WGS metagenome assembly SDBV01 (sample SAMN10402039, study PRJNA504765) | marine sediment metagenome | isolation source: marine sediment core GS10_PC15, 223 cmbsf | place: Arctic Ocean: Southern Knipovich Ridge | collected 2010 | reverse complement strand
GAGTAATACGACAAATGGAACCGCTGGCAGGTACGGGACGTGGTTTACCAATAGGTATAAACCGGTCACCTATGGTGGGAACCCGTTTAGATGCTGGAGCAATAACCCTGACCTCATGCCCCATCTTAGTAAATTGATTATCCAGGGCTAAGATATGGTTTACCACGCCACCAGGATAGGCGAAGTCGTAAGGGGAAACCAACGCTATCTTCATTTAGAGTTGTCGGGCACCTCCGTGGAGATTTCTATGCCTCTACTCACCAGCTTGCTGGTCGCTAGCAATAAACTCTTCCACCATTCGGTGAGCCTCATCATCGGTATATTGGGTCGGTGGTGATTTCATAAAGTAGGCAGAGGGAGCTATTAATGCCCCTTTTAATCCACGGTCTAAGGCAAGTTTATAGCACCTGATAGCGTCAATAACTACCCCGGCTGAGTTAGGGCTATCCCATACCTCAAGTTTCAACTCTAGGTTCAGAGGAACATCGCCGAAGGTTCGTCCCTCCATCCTGATATGGCAAAACTTGCGGTCCTGAAGCCAGGGAACATAATCACTGGGGCCGACATGGATATTATCAGCACCAAGGTCATAATCCAGCTGAGAGGTAACCGCAGTCGTCTTGGATATCTTTTTAGACTCAAGGCGCTCTCGCTCCAGCATATTAAAAAAGTCGGTATTGCCGCCAAAGTTTAGCTGGTAGGTTCGCTCCAACCTGACGCCCCGGTCTCCAAATAGCCGGGTAAGGACACGGTGAACAATGGTTGCTCCTACCTGGGATTTTATATCATCACCAATAACGGGCAGTCCCTTTTGCTCAAAGCGCTCCTGCCAGTATTTCTCACGGGCAATAAAAACCGGGATGCAGTTGATAAAGCCACAGTTAGCCGCCAGCACCTGCTCAATATACCATTTGGTTGCCTCTTCGCTACCTACTGGCAGGTAGTTAATCACCACATCAGTCTTGGTGTCCTTCAGTATCTTAACTATATCAGCGGTTGGTCCCGGTGCCTTCTTTATTATCTGGGACAGATACTTACCCAGACCATCATGGGTCATCCCACGCTCAATCTTGACACCGGTAGCCGGTACATCGCAGAATTTGAAGGTGTTATTAGGCGGAGTAAAAATTGCCTTGGCCAGGTCTTTGCCGACCTTGTTCTTATCAATATCGAAGGCAGCGACAAACTTGATGTCGCTTATATGGTATCCCCCTAGATTAACGTGCATAAGCCCGGGGACGAATTCATCCTCCTTTGCCTTCCTGTAATAGTAGACGCCTTGAATTAGTGATGAGGCACAATTCCCTACTCCGATTATAGCTACATTTATGTTACCCAAGATTCATCTGTTCTCCTTTCTAATCAATAGACCTCGCTGCAAAGGGCTTGCTCAAGCTGGCTTTCTTATGTTATAATAAGCACTTCGCTAATCGATTGGCTAGGCAATTTTGAGATTTTATAATGGTTTATGATTTCCACACCCATACTATACTAAGCGACGGTGAACTATTACCGATTGAGCTAATCAGACGTGCCTTCGTTAATAACTATCGAGTCATTGCCCTCACTGACCATGCCGCCACCGGTGAATTAAACCGCATAATCCAAGAAACCATCGAAGCATGTGCCTTGGCCCGGTCACACTGGGATATCTTGGCTATCCCCGGCATAGAACTTACTCATGTTCCGGCTCACGCTATCGCTGAAGCAGCTAAGAAGGCCAAGGAGCTGGGAGCTTGGATTGTAGTAGTTCATGGCGAAACAATCGTAGAGCCCGTTGAACAAGGAACCAATCTGGCTGCACTTAGGAGCCCCCATGTTAACATCCTGGCTCATCCTGGTCTTCTCAGCCTGGAGGAAGCCGAACTAGCCGCTGCCAACGGTATCTTCCTTGAAATCAGTGCTCGCAAAGGTCACTGCCTAACCAATGGACGCACTGCTTCTTTAGCCCAGCAAGTAGGAGCCAAGCTCCTATTAAACTCCGATACTCATAGCCAGCACGACTTACTTACTGCATCTCTAGCCGATGCTATTGCCCACGGTGCCGGTCTGGATGATACTGCCTGCCAGCAAATCCTAATCACAAACCCTCAGCTTTTAGCCCAAAAATTGCCTTTTTAGCTGGCAGAGCTACTGTGAACCACCCACGCTTCGTAGCTGGGCACAGAGAATGCCGTCAGCATTACTGGTCTTTTGTTAATTAGCCTTGTCCAATTCTAAATACTTTAGTTCCGCACACCGGGCAGACCCCCTGCGTAGCTGACCTCCCGTTCTTCAGGGTAACCCGCTGGGGGTTCTTTATCTCTTTCTTCGCTCTGCACTTAAAACAGTATGCTTGCACTTAATATCACCTCCTTTCCACATCGCTAAACTATATTCCAATTATACACGACTTGTCAAGGTCTTTTTCCATAGTTACTAGAAATCTAGCGGCTGGCTGCAGGCCGGCTGGAGAAAAATCTTCTCCGGTTGCCACTGCCCTTTTTCAGGGTTGAAGCGTAACACGCCCAAGAAACAACCATCAGGGGTATAAACCCGGCAACGATTTTCTTCGGATGTCGACCCCAGTGGGTGCTGCGCAAGGTGAGGGGTTACCCTGGTGCTGTCCCCGAAGGCCAGGGAACCCCCGTTCTTTATAGTCTGTCCGGTGGCGTCACTGACAACCATAGCCGTCCAGTGTGAAAGTACAACATCTATGGGGTAAACAAAGTGTTGCCAGTATCCGTAGTGAAAGGCATCTTCAAGCTGGGGTAGTGAAACTGCGTCCTTTATATCAAAAAGGCCATACCGCAAGCGGACCAAGCTCTTCAAATTAGCGCCGCAACCTAGGGCCTGCCCCAAATCGTGAGCCAGTGAGCGGATATAGGTGCCCTTACCACATACAACTTCTATGATGACCACCGGCGATTGCCAGCCTATGAACTCCAAGTGGTAGATTTTGGTCGGCCGGCTTTTTCTCTCAACCGTGATGCCAGCCCGTGCCAGTTTATAAAGTGGCTTGCCTTGATGCTTCACGGCGCTATACATGGGGGGGGTCTGGTGGATTAAACCGCGGAAAGAAGCCAGTGCTGACTCCAGTTGTCCTCGACTAATCCTAGATGGGTCTCCTGTCTGGGTAATCTTACCACTGGCATCGTAGGTGTCGGTAGCCACACCCAATTCAATCTCAGCTCGATAGGCCTTGGTAGCGTCTAACAAAAACTCGATAATCCGCGTTCCCCGGCCAAAGCAAACTGGTAAAACACCTGTCGCCGCTGGGTCAAGGGTACCAGCATGTCCTACACGCCGCTCTCCACTTAGCCGTTTCACCATAGCCACAATGCTAAAAGAGGTTAGACCCTCAGGCTTATTAATATTTAGTATGCCATCCATTGTCAACCGCTATGCCGGGTAGTAGTGCTATCTGCGGTAACCTGGTCAATTAACTCGAGGAGGTGAGACCCTTGCTCAATAGAATCATCCCACTGAAAGCTTAGTTCTGGGACACGGCGTAACCTTAGCCTTTTAGACAGTTCCCTGCGGAAGAAACTTGAAGCCGAAGTTAGTGCACTCAGCGTCGCTTGCTTTTCTTCTTTCCTACCTACATGACTTACGAATATCCTGGCATGTTTCAGGTCAGGCGCGATAGAGACTTCAGTAATCGTAACAAAACTACCAAGTCGGGGGTCCTTGACTTGGCGTTGCAGTAATTCACTAATCTCAAGACGAATCAGATTATTTAGCCGCTGAATACGGTGTGTCATAATCATCGCCTCCTTAAACAGGTTTCATACTTACTGATACTCGACCTAGCTAGCTTTTTCTTTTCGGAAAAACTCTAGTACGTCACCAACCTGAAACTCATTAAAACCTTCGATACCTACACCACACTCATAACCGGTGGCTACTTCCTTAACATCATCCTTAAAGCGCCTCAAACTGTTAACCACCGATTCGCTTACTATTTGTTCCTGACGTCTCACCCTAACTGAGATACCCCGATTTACCTTACCTTCAATAACATAGGCACCGGCTACCTTAATCTTCTTCCCGCCAGGAAAGATAGCTCGAACCTCAGCCCGTCCCTCGATGATCTCAACGTAAGTTGGTTCAAGAAGACCCTTAAGAGCTTTACTCACATCATCTGCCAACTTGTAGATGATATCGTAGTAGCGGATATCTACGCCTTCGGCGCTGGCTAATCGCCGTGCTCCAGCCTCGGAGCCAACCCCAAAACCAATAATGAGCCCCTTAGAAGCAGACGCCAGCATAACATCACTCTCAGTAATATTACCCGTGCCACTATGGATAATCCTGACTTGAACCTTCTCTGTGCCTATCTGTTCCAAAGAGTTTCTTATTGGTTCAATACTACCTTGAACATCAGTTTTGAGAATAACATTAAGCTCTTTTATCCTACCGGTGCTTATTTGGTCAAAGAGATTATCCAGACTTATTGATTTTTGGGAGAGCAACGGCTGCTGTGCTGCCTCTTGGAGATGCTTTTGTATCAAAGCCCGAGCTTGGCGTTCACCAGCCACAACGGTTAGGGTACCTCCCACTTGAGGTACAGTATCTAAGCCGAGAAGCTCAACCGGGGTAGCTGGCTCCGCTTTTTTCACCCGTTTACCCATATCATTAAACATAGCCCTTACTCTGCCCCAGGTGGTATTCACCACAACCGTATCACTAAGTTTTAAGGTACCGCTATGGATTAATACCGTAGCTAATGGTCCCTTGGTCTTATTCATTCCCGCTTCAATGACTACGCCCACTGCTGGCTGAGACGGATTTGCCTTGAGTTCCTCCACCTCAGCCGCTACCAAGAGGTTTTCCAAGAGTTCAGTAATGCCCGTCTTCTCTTTAGCTGAGACTAGAACACAGATGGTATCGCCTCCCCACTCCTCAATAAGTAAGCCAGCGTCGGCTAGTTGTTGCTTAACCAACTCCGGGTTAGCATTGGGTTTATCAATCTTATTAATAGCCACCACAATAGGCACTCCAGCAGCCCGGGCATGGTCAATTGCTTCTAGTGTCTGCGGCATTACCCCATCATCAGCCGCCACTACCAAAATAGTGATGTCAGTTACCTGGGCACCACGCGCTCGCATAGCAGTAAAGGCTTCATGCCCTGGGGTGTCCAGGAAGGTAATCCTTTGTCCATTGATCTCTACTTGATAAGCACCGATATGTTGGGTGATGTTTCCAGCTTCAGTAGCCATTACATTAGTCTGACGAATGGAATCGAGAAGTCTGGTCTTGCCATGGTCAACGTGTCCCATGATGGTAACTATGGGGGGTCGTGGTTGCAGACCACCTAATTCCTTATCTTGAAGTTGCTGGCGCCGCTTGGCCTCGCCGATAGCACTGGCTAGCTTTTGTGCTGTTTGCGGTTTTAGATGTACTTCATAACCGGCGGCGGTAGTTATTGCCGCCGCCACCTCGTAGTCAATGGCTTGATTAATATTAGCCATAATGCCGTTTCTCATTAGCTGTTTAATAATGTCTATAGCGCTGACCTTGAGCAGCTCAGCCAATTGCCGCACACTTAAGGATTGGGGAATCTCAATGGAGCGAGTCTTGGGTGATGCAGAACTATCACTGGTCTCTTCAACTGTAGGCTCCAGAGCTTTACCTGGTTTACTTACCTTCGCCACTAAGTAACTCCTTCAACGTACTATTCTGCTCAATAAGCCTTGGCGACACCTAACCTTGACTCAGGAAGGGCTTCCCCATGCTTAATAAGCCTCTCACGATTGTCTTGGGTGATGGTTGTCTGCAAAAAATGCTCTAGTCGACCACCTCTTAATCCAATCTGCCAGCATCCCCGCGACTGGCACAAATAGGCACCACGGCCTGCCTTCTTGCCACTGGTATCAACCTCGATGCTGCCATCAGTAATACGCACCAAGCGGATTAGTTCTCGCTTGGCACTTACCTTACGGCAGCCTACACAAGTCCGTTGTGGTATATGCTTTCTAGTACTCATCATCCTCAACAGAATCTATGGCTCGACGTAGGTTAACCTTACTATCATCCTTGTTATCTTCCTTGCTGCGAGTACTCTTCTTTTTCTGCTTCTTCTTTGATTTAACCTCCGGCTTGCTTGGGCTACCTGCCAAGATTTCCTCGGCAAACCTCAGCTGAGGTTTTTCTTCAATCATTGGTTCGACGAAAGCAACCTTTTGGAGGGTACTATCCAGAGCTGGCAAAGGTTCAGCAACTTCCTCGGCTGATTCCTCGTGAGGCACTAAAGCTGGTTCCAGAGTAGTTGGTATCTCAGCGGGAAGCTCCTCACTAATAATAGCCTCCTCTTCCATCTCAGGTGCCAACTCCGCTTCCTCAGTGGCCGGCTTAGCTTCTGCCGCTCTTTCTGCCTCGGCGACTGAGGCACTCTTAATGTCAATGCGGAAGCCGGTAAGTCTAGCCGCCAGTCTGGCATTCTGTCCCTCTCTGCCAATGGCTAAGGAAAGCTGCCTGTCAGGGACAATTACAGTAGCAATACCATTCTCTTCGTCCAGCTTAACACTTAATACCTGAGCTGGGCTAAGGGCACTGGTAATAAATTTGGCGGTATCTGAACTCCACATAATGATGTCTAGCTTTTCGCCACTTAGTTCATTGACAATATTTTGTATCCTGATGCCGCGAAGACCAATACAGCAGCCAACTGGGTCAATACCCTCTTGTCTTGCGGCTACAGCTACCTTACTCCGATAGCCAGCCTCACGGGCGATGGTTTTTACTTCCACTATTCCGTTGAGAACTTCCGGAACCTCCAGCTCAAAAAGTCGACGAACCAGATTGGGGTGAGAACGTGATACCACTATCCGAGGTCCTCTATTAGTCTGGGCCACCTCCACCAGGTAAACCTTAAGCCTCTGGCCTACCCGATACCTCTCATTACGCACTTGCTCTGCTGCCGGCAATACTGCCTCGGTTCTACCCAGATCAACAATGACTTGCTTAGGCTCAACGCGCTGTACTAACACGGTGAGGATATCACCTTCCTTATCAATATACTCCTCAAATATGGCACTGTGCTCTGCCTCGTGAAGACGTTGCAGAATAACTTGCTTTGCCGTTTGCGCGGCGATGCGTCCAGCGTTATGCGGAGTAGCTTCCACCATAATAATGTCGCCAATTTGTGCATCTGCTTGGACTTTCTGCGCTTCATCTAAAGATATCTCACGGCGACTATCGGCAGGTTGCTCAACTGTAGTTTTCTCGGCCCACACTTGAACTTGACCAGTGTTGGGATCAATCCTGACTGAAATATTTTGGTTAGCCGCGAAACTATCCTTCCTATAAGCTGATACTAGTGCTGCCTCCACAGTTTTAAGCACTATCTCTTTGGGTAGGTTTTTTTCAGCCGAGAGTTGGGTGATAGCGAGGAGAAAATCGCTTTTCATCTCGGAATAAAACCTCCGTTCCTATTTATTTTTCCCCCATAACAAAAAAGTGGGAATGAAACCCACTTAAATTACCTACCTTATATAGTAGAAGTATACCACAACCAGATTTAATATGCAACGATGAGATGCCAGATTACCCGACAAGTCCTAATGCCCGGTCCTCCTTAATATCTCACGAGCTGCCACTACACCAGAGGCTGAAGCCTGGATTAAACCGCGACTAACCCCGGCGCCGTCACCAGCAGCAAACAGATTGTTCACTTCAGTCTCCATGCTGGAGCTAAGCTGAAGCCGACAGGAATAGAATTTGACCTCAACCCCATAAAGCAGGGTATGGCGTGATGCCACCCCCGGAGCCAGTTTGTCCATTGCTTGCAGCATCTCTATTATGTCGGTCAGGTGACGGTAGGGGAGGACAAAGCTAAGGTCACCTGGGGTAGCACTTTTCAACGTAGGCTGAACCAGGCCCCGCTCAATGCGGGCTGGGGTGGAACGATGACCCTCCATCAAATCGCCCAGGCGCTGAACCAGTACCCCACCGCTAAGAATGTTAGCCAGTCTAGCTAGATACTTACCATAGGCAATGGGTTCCCGAAATGGCTTGGTGAAGGTTGTGCTCACCAGCAGAGCAAAGTTAGTATTGTTACTCTTGCGGTCAGCGTAGCTATGTCCGTTAACTGTAACTACCGGGTCACCACCACCGCTGGACTCCATAATGACCTCACCACCGGGGCACATACAGAAGGTTCTAACCCGGTCATCAAAACTCCGGGACAGGAGCTCTAGCTTGGCTTCATAGAGCACGCTGGTCAACTCCTCCATCACGGCCAGTGGCACCTCCACCCTCACCCCGATATCAATCGGATTACTGTGCATGGTAAGGTTAAGCCGTTCGGCTTCTGAGGATAACCAGTCCGCTCCTTCTCTACCCGGAGTCAGAATCAGGTAACGGCAGTCAAGCTCTTCCCCGGTCTCAGTTTTAATCCCGCTAACCTCCCCGTTATTAACGATGACCGAGGAAGCCATTACCCCAAGCCTGAATTCTACACGTGGGGTGAGATAATCCTGAATCGTCTTGAGTACCAAACGGCAACGCTCGGTACCCAGGTGACGAACTGGCATCGACAGCAGACGTAACTCCGCCAGGGAAGCCTTTCGCTGTAACTCGTCAACTGCGTCCCCAACCCCGTATAGCTTATCGGAGACGCCAAACTTAAGGTATAAGTCATCAACATATTTAATGAGAGTCTCGGCAGCACTCTGCCCAAGGTAATCTCTCAGCCGGCCTCCAGTCTCTGAGGACAGGGTCAACTTGCCATCACTGAAAGCACCCGCCCCACCTAAACCACTAACCAGATGGCATGGCGAGCACAGAATACAGGGGCTAGCCGTATCCCAAACCGGGCACTTTCTACCATCGATGTCTTTGCCCTTCTCCAACAGCAGAATGTTAAGGTCGCCTGCCTGACACAGCTCCAAAGCAGCAAAGATACCGGCCGGTCCACCACCGACAATGATGACATCATATTTTTTGCTCATTCTACACTCAAGACCCCTGAACTCCGACAACTCGGAACCCAGGGGACTCCAAACTTTAATGTCTTTGACAATCTTATTGTATAACCAGTAGCCTTAGCCGTCAAGGAATGAGATTCTTTATCAACCACCTATTGACAAATTTGCCATTGTCTTCATTATCAGTCAAATACCAAGTTATTCTATTGAGAAAATTGAAAATAATGCGCTTTTGTGATACACTTTCGGTTACATTTTTGATGTTTTAATGCGAAAGATTGACAGACGATAAAAATAATGTTATTATTGTCCATAAGGGGAACTTTCATGACCGTGAAGGTAATATCAATATAGAGGTCAAAAGATGAGAAAGTATTTAAGTGTTCTATTTGCCCTGGTGCTGGTGGTGAGCTTCAGCCTGGTGACGGCGGTGCCGGCGGCGGCAGAAGTTAGTCCTGTAGTACCTACTATTGAATTTGTAACAGGACCAACAGGTGGAATAGTTGAGTGGACTACTGACGAAGCAAATAGTGGATCCTACTCAGTTGAACTGTCTACCGAAGGTGTACCTTATACGAGTGAGTCTGATTATGGAGAAGGAAGAGTTATAATGTCTGCAGAGCATTTAGGATTAACTCTTGCAGATGTAACGAGTTTTTCTTTTTATTGGAAATCTAATGCAGCAAGCGGTCTTCCATTTCCATACTTTGCATTGGATACTGGTTTGGATGGTGATTTGGATGGTGTAGCTGACAGATGGCTAATATGGAATATTGGTCCAGCAGATGATACCTCGGAAGCTACTAGCTGGACGCAATGGAGTTTATCTACTGCAGCAGACAATTGGCATGTCGCAGGTCCAGGTGGTCCATATTCCGATACAGGTGTGTGGGACGATATGGTTACTGATGTAGGTGGAAATGCTGAAATATTGAGTGCTAGGATTGCAGTAGGAAATGGCAGTACTAACCTAGCGGAGCCAGTATTTGTTGACGACATCGAGATAAATGGTACGACCTACGACCTGGAGCCCAGAGTAATCAACACGACGCAAACTACTGGCCATAATACCATCCAGACTGCCATTGATGATTCCACTAATGGCGATACCATCACTGTGGCAGCGGGCACGTACGATGAGCAGGTCATTATTGATAAGTCGCTAACGCTACAAGGTGGAGGCTCCGACATTACAGTCATCAAATCACCAGCTAGCTTGACAAAAACGACTTGGACGCATGAGGATAGGGACTTCTATCCAATTATTGAGGTAAATGGAGCCTCTGCTCATGCAATTACTGTCCATGTCCGTGGCTTTACCATCGATGGTGATTACAATTTCGACGTTGGCGAGCTTGGGGAGAAAAAAGCCTTCACTGGAATAGTCTATCGCAATGCTGACGGGAGTATCCAGAACAACGAGGTCAAGAAATTCCGCGATGAGCCATTAAGTACTTTCCAATATGGCGAAGGCATCTGGGTAATTCCGGGTTCTACTGTTACCGTTGCTAACAACGACATCCATGATTACAACAAGACAGGCGTTCGGGTTTCTGGTGTTGGAGCAGAAGCTACAGTCACCGAAAATACAGTGACCGGTTATGGTCCTACTGATGTTATTGCCCAAAACGGTGTCTTAATCTATGACGGTGCTACAGGAACAGTGAGCAACAACACTGTCACCGGCCATAGCTATACCCCTGAACCCATGTCTTCTGGAGTCATGATTTACTCGGCTGGTTCTGGCGTTAACGTACAGGATAACCCAACTTTAGACAGCAATGATATAGGGATTGCGGTTTACTACAGTGACGATGCCACGGTCAGAGGCAACACCATTTCTAGTAATGCTGTCGGCGTTTATATAACCGACGACGATGCTAGTACCGCTGACACAATTCAGGTCAACTACAACAATATCACGACTAACTCGGTATATGGAGTCTACAATGAAGGCGGTCTAGGCACTGTCGACGCCGAAAACAACTGGTGGGGCAATGCCAGCGGACCCTCAGGTGCTGGATCTGGCTCTGGTGATGGAGTAAGCGATAATGTTGATTACACACCCTGGCTGGGTGAGGAATATGCTCCCACAAAATCAACCGGCACTGCCACCGGCACAGGTACGGTTTCCTTCAGTCCTAACTCAGGTGCTCTTGAAGACCTAACTTCAGTTCCCGAAAGTAGTTTGCCTGCGCTAGGCAAGCCAAACCTGCTCTTCCCGCACGGGTTCTTCTCGTTCAATATAGTCGGGCTAACACCTGGTCAAACGGTGATTGTAACCATCACATTTCCTTCGCCTGTCCCAATCGGCACTGAGTACTGGAAATGTCATGAGCCTGAGGGATGGATTCAGATACCGATGGGCAGTGACGATGGCGACAATATGATTACGATTACCCTGGTTGATGGTGGTTTAGGGGACGATGATGGAACCCCGAATGGAGTAATCGTCGACCAAGCAGGGCCGGGGCGTCCTCGATCACCAGGAGTAGGCGGTGAATTCTATCCCGTAAATAAGGCGGCTGTTTTAATGCCTTGGTTAGGCTTAGCTTTAATTTTGATTTTAGCCATTGGTGGAGGCATACTAGTGATGAGACGGCAGCGAGCCAATTAAGGTTAGAGCTGTGAAACACAGTTTTTATATAGCCCTGGCGGTGCTTATCTTAGCCTTGCCAGGGCTAACCTTATTTGGTGGCTGTTCAGCACCTAACCCAGAGCCTGAGGCTAAGGCAGCTATTATTGACCAACTCTATGTGCTTGAGCCAAACCAGGCTTTCATTGATGAGACCATAGAAGTCCTCGGGGTTTATGGCTTCACGGTTGATGTTTACCAGGGTGATGAGATTACTGTGGACTTCTATGGCAAGTTGCCCACCTATGGCTATAAGCTGATTATTTTCCGAGCCCACTCTGGATTGCTCGGTAGAGAAGGCCAGATAATCAAAAGAACCAGTCTGTTTACTAATGAGCCTTATAGCGAGACAAGACATGTTGCCGAGCAATTGAGTGACCAGCTAGCCATGGCCAGGATTGACGAAAATTATCCCTGGGTTTTTGGCATAGGAGCTAAATTTGTCGCCCAAAGCATGGAAGGGAGATTCCCCAATACGGTTATCATAATGATGGGTTGCTCCACCCTCTACCTTGATGATTTGGCCCAGGCCTTTATTGAGAAGGGGGCTTCAACCTATGTAGGCTGGGATGCCACTGTTGCCCTGGATTATGTTGATGAAGCAACCCCCATTCTTGTCACCAATCTATACAGTAAAGGGATGACGATACAGGAGGCAGTAGATGGAACAATGGCTGACCCGGGGCCTGACCCATATTATAATGCCTACCTGAAATATTATCCCGGGGAGAGTGGCAACAAAACCATCAAAGAACTAATAGGGTGGCAGAACCCACCTTAAAGTGTTGGCCTAGGTATAAACCGCCACCACCACTGCCTCCTTGAGGTTGTGCTCATCAAAGAGTATAACTGCTACCTTCCTGCCCAGTGCCATTTCGACTGCTGGCAGATTGCGGGCAACAGCGATGCCTTCAAGATAGGCCTTGTAGCTACCAGACAGCTGAACGGTAGCTGTATAATCACCAGAGTTGAAATTTTTTAGCACTGCTTTCCTAAGGTTCATTGCCATCTAGCCCTCCTTTAGAATTTATACTGCCCCCAGCAATAATCGCTGCTCATATTCCCCACGGCGAGGATTATAAACCAGGGTTAACCCGCTTACTCTCTTCTTCTCAGCCTCAAGTCCCACCCGAATGTCGCTTATATCAACCACGTCATATAGCTGTTGCCCGCAATTAACCGGGATTCGGAGCATGCCCCTGGCTGATTCTATTTCAGATTCTCTGAGGGAGGCTTCTCCCCGAGCCTGAGCTTTGGCGACAGTATCCAGGTTCTTGTCCTCAAGCTGTCTTAGCCGGTCATAGAGCCTATCTATTTCATCCCAGGCGAAAGAATCAATTACAATCGGCTCTTCAGCTACTGGGTCATATCCCTCAACCTGAATCCGATTAAGTTGCCAAGTGCCCACTCTATACCTGCCTTCAAATATCGGATGAGCTGAGCCATAAGAATAAACCGAGTTATCCGTATCCAGTGGATTGACGATGTAGGCTTTATTACCCTCAATAAACAGCACATCGGGGACGAAGGATAATAGCTTACTGATAATCGCTTCCCCCTGGTTATTGGGATGGATGGTGAAATCAGGGTAAAAGCTAGTTATAACTGATGACTGAGATTTAACCTCAAGCTTTAAGCCAACTCGGGAAAGGACAAACTCAAGGATTTGCTTAGCACCAGTTCCGCTGGAATAAGGATTCCAGCGGAACTGGTGTCGGGCTTTCCAGGCGTCTAGTAGTCCCCAGCCATCGGAGGCATAAAGAATAAAGCTTGCTTTACCGCCTGAGCTGGTGTGCTCATAAGCATCAAGGATAAAGGTTTGTCCTGAACTGACCTCGTTTCCCTGAGAGGTAACATAACCGGGGCTGAAATCCAACTGGCATCCGATGTCAAGGACTGATAAACCCCCTTGCCCTGGTGAAGCATACTGTCCCTCATCATTTCTTAGCTCAACTATTAATCTACCTGATGTCTCATCAGTTTCTTGTCTCAGGGATAGCACATCAGTGGTTAAATCAATAATTTGCTCCACCTTACTAGCTCGCCATACTCCGTTAGGGCTTGACAGCCAGCAGTAGTCATCATAATGAGCCATGGCAAGTCCGTACTCTGAGGATAGATTAAGCGGCACTGGCTCATGCCAGAGGTTATCAACGAACTTAGTGTCCGGAACGGAGTGGGACCAGAAAGGGCGATTATATGACTGGGTACCGGTAAACTTCTCCACATAGAGGGCACGGTAAACATCCGGTTTATCTAAGAAGGCTCTATGGTATTCAAACTTACCATCTGATGGGGCTGAGGCAATCTCCCTTAGTGCTGACCAGGTGCCGACAGCCACCTCACCGCCATCACCATAAACCAGTGACCACAGCTTATAGTTGTCGTTGCTATCCTTGCCAGTCACAATCAGGTTCCAGTCGCCATCATAGACGATAGCCACGCCGGATAAATCACC
>SDBV01008347.1_pt1 | contig 14002 bp, 14 predicted proteins | sample 2277081 | NCBI WGS metagenome assembly SDBV01 (sample SAMN10402039, study PRJNA504765) | marine sediment metagenome | isolation source: marine sediment core GS10_PC15, 223 cmbsf | place: Arctic Ocean: Southern Knipovich Ridge | collected 2010 | reverse complement strand
CCGTCAACCCCGGGTTCGAGTCTTTAGTGGCTACATATTGCACTTTCCAAATCATCGCAAGTCGTTTGCAGCAAGGCACTTACACAAAAACACGTCCCGAAACCCGGGAGAAGTATGGGCTAAGGTTCAAGAACCGGTGCCACCCGTCAGATGGCGTTCTGACCCCGATGACCGCAGGACGCAAAATCAATCTCGACTGGACCTGGCAGGCTGTTTCCCAGCACGGTCCGAAACAGGAGTCAATGGTTTGACGGAAAAGACTCTCAGAAAGCCGTCAGGAGTACCCGCTGCCAGCCAATTCCCATTGGGCGAGAACGCGACGCAGGTAACAGGATGCGCATGCCGCTGAAACCCAACGGTCGCACTCCGCTTGTTCGCGATGTCTAGCATCCGAACTTCACCCCAACTCGCGCCTCGATTGTAGCTGCCAACTCCAGCAGCCAGAAACGTACCGTCGGGCGAAAAGGCCACGGCATCCAGCAAAATCAGTGGAGAACCAGTCACCGGGGCAGAGTCGCGCGAGTCGTCCTGCCGACCGTCAGGGGCCTGCTCGGAACGGGCGGTTGCCGCCAATGGGACAAACTGGTGGGATGCGTATTCCCCACCGTCGGTGGCGCGGTAGAAACGCACGGTTCCCCAGATGCCGCCGGCCGCGATCGTGCGGCCGTCTGGCGAAAAGGCGATGCAGCGCAGGCTGGTCGGAGATTCGGTCTTAAACAGAAGCTTCCCCGTCGTCAGGTCCCAACAGCGCAATTCGCCCCGATAGACTTCTTTTCCGTTTCTGTTACCAACGTACGTGCCGCCCGCTGCAGCAAAAAGCCGGCCATCGGGGGAAAACGCGACGGCGAAGAAAGCGACATCGGTAGAATGGAAACGGAGTTGCTGCTCGCCGGTGGCGAAATTCCAAAGAATCACTTCACCGTGGCACGGCGTCTTCAAGTCCTGGTCGTGATCTCCACCCAGCGCCACGGCTACCCTTTGGCTGTTCGGAGCCACCGCGACACCATTGGGCGGAAAACTGGGTTCATGAGTGAAAGTCAACCTCGGTTCGAAACGCAGAGAGCGAATCACATCGTTTTTTCCGGAGGCAACGGTAATTTCCTTGGGGCAATAGAAAGCCCCCCTGACCACCATGAACGGATCTACGTCATCCGATCCCCCCGCTTTGGTATGCGGAGCAACCAGAACGTGAAAACGCTTGTCGCACCCTGCCGAAGTGATGATTCCCGTGCGGGTGAAGTCCCGGACGCGAAATGTCTCCAGAATCGATGTATACTCCAACGAAGGGTGAGCGGAACTCGTCTGTTGAGAACGGAGCGCGGCTTGCACACGAGTGATCGCAAGCTCTTTGCCATCCCGCGAAAAGGCCATCGAGGCGATGCTGGCGTACGCCGGCTCGGCCGGCTCGCGCAACCTCGCGCGCTGTGTGACGCTGAGTCCGAGATCGCTCGGGCCGAGGGTTTTGCTGGTGGCGGCCGATTGACTGCAACCGGGAATCGAAACTGCGAGGCAAGCGGTGACAGTCCCCAATCGTCCCAAACATCTTCCTAGATCGAACAGTCTCATGGTTAAGTGGTACCTCGGATTCCGGGGACACCATACCAGTTTCGTCGGAGGGGCGAGCAAAAACTAGTATCGTGTGGCCGGATTCGGCGAGACTACGGCCTCTTGCCCATCGCACGTGCGGGGTAGTCTATCACGAGCCGGAGGCGGCGCGCACCCCCCAATGCAGGTTTTTTGGGGGGTTCAGCCCCCCGCCGCTGGTTCCGCCGTGCTTGGGATGACCGGCGCTTGAGGCCGGCGGGACGGGCAATTAGGATGGAAGTCCTGGGGCGTTCTGCTCGTGTTTCACATCCCCTTGTCGGCCGCGCGTTCGATGCAGTTGCTATTGATTCTGGCGGTGCTGGCCGCCTTGCTGGTTTCCGAATCTGCGCCCGCCGAGCCGGTATGCGGCGTGATGGGCCGATTGATGGCCGCCGGCGGCGGAATCGCCCTGCTGGGGCTGTTGGCCCTGACAGCCTCGCGGCTGATCGCACGCCGGCTGAGGGCCGATTTATCCCGGCGCGAGACGTTGCTGCTGAGATTCCGCCAATTGCGGCGGGTGCACACGGCGCTTTGGCTGCTGACGGCCGGGGGGATCAGCTACGGGCTCGACTGGGCCCGGTTGGTCCGCTTCAACTGGCACCTGGAACATGCCTGGCTGGTAGATGAGCTGCTGATTCTTGCCCCGGTCTTGCTGCCGCTGGTGCTGTCGTGGGCCGCCTTCTACGAGGTAGATCGTGCGGTGCAAGTCGGCCTGGCCGGTGAGGCCGCCGCGCAGCCGGACCCTCCTACGCGAACAGAGTACGTTCTGCTTCACCTGCGGCACTACCTGGGTGTCGTGCTGGCGCCTCTGCTGGTGCTCTTGGCCGTGCAGGACACGGTGGAGCTGATCGCCCCGGATGCGGCCGATAAGAACTACGAAGCCATCGTGCTGCTGCCGTCACTGGCCGTCTTGTTTCTGCTGTTTCCCGTCCTGCTGCGGTACGTTTGGCAGACTCGCCCCCTGCCGCCGGGCCCCTTGAGGACCCGTTTGGAACAGGCGGCCGGCCGCTGGGGATTCCGTGCCCGGGATATCCTCGTCTGGCACACCAACGCGATGGTGGTCAACGCGGCGGTGGCCGGGCTGGTGCGGCGGCTGCGGTACGTCTTCCTGACCGACGGCCTGCTGTTGCGGCTGCGCGACGAAGAGATCGAGGCCGTTTTCGGCCACGAAGTGGGCCACGTGCGGCATCATCATCTGCTGCTGCGCGTGCTGGCGATGATCGCCCCGTTGAGCCTGTGGCTGCTTCTGGGGCGGGCCTTCGGTGGATCGTTCGATCCGGTGATCCGATCGACCCAGACCGAGTGGGCGGCTTCCGGGGTGGGATTGGCGAGCCTGCCGACCGGGCTGCTGATGCTGGGGGCAATGGCCCTGTACGTGTTGGTAGTGTTCGGGTACTATTCGCGGCAGTTGGAACATCAGGCCGATTTGTTCGGGTGCCGCTGGCTGGAGTGCGAGACCCAGCGTCCCGCCATCGAGACGTTCACCTCGGCCCTGGAAAAACTGGCCCTGGCCAGCGGCTGCGGCCGAAACTCCCGGAGTTGGCAGCACGCCAGCATCGCCCGGCGGATCGATTTCTTGACCCGACTCAGCTTGGACCCGAAACGTGAGCTACGATTTCAACGGCGGGTTCGCCTGCTGGGCAGCCTGATGATCGGCACCGTGCTGAGCCCCCTGGTATACGAGGTCCTGCTCGGTTGATGCCCCAGCGTATTGCGAAGGATCGTTAGAATCGTGCCTCCCTGCGCACATTCCACACTCTTCCCAGCACTACCCTTTACGGGCCTACTTTACTTACCGACTTAGGTATCTTGTAGTCCCTGCAAAAAGGGCAGATTCCGCCACGTGGGATGTGGAGCATACATTTAGTTAGAGCCTATACAAAAACCCCTCACCCCCGGCCCCTCTCCCCGCAAGCGGGGCGAGGGGAGGTGGTTTTTTGACAGGCACGTACTCTACCAGCAACATCGAAAAGTTGACAAAAACAATGATTGACATGCCATTGGACGATCGGGTCCTGTCTGCACTGGAGCAAAACCCCCACATCGCACGCCGCAACCTGCGTTTTGAAACCCAACAGGGTCGAGTGACGCTGCGGGGCGTAGTAGGCACGTACTACCAGAAGCAAATGGCCCAAGAGGCCGTCCGCAAGGTGGAGGGGGTCCGGGAGATAACCAACGAACTGGAGGTCTGCTGGGGCTGAAGGTCCGGCAATCGCGCCCAGTTTCTGCCGCAACGGGCCACGATCGGCCGCTGCGTCTATCTTGGCAGCCGGGGACCACAGCAGGCCCCCATCACGGCCTCTTCGCGATCGCGGTAGGACATAAAGCGATCGTCGAGCCGGCAGGTTCTCAGCACATCCAAATTGTGCGGCGAGAGTCCGCACAGGCGCATCACGCCGTCGCGATCGCAAATCAGCCTGTAAAGCCGGACCAACTGGCCGATCAAATGGCTGTTGAGCAGATCGACCTGATCCAATTCCAGCACCACTCGGTACGTGAAGTGACGTTCTAGCAGCCCCCATATCCCGTCTGCCAGAGGCGGCTCTGCGGTGGCACCGTCCTGGCTCTTGATCTTCACCAACAACCAGTCCGGACCGCGTTGCACATCCAAATCCCAGCCTGGAGCTACCGCGATCATCACGTTTCTCCTTCAACGTCACGGTTGAGCCGCCAGCAACGGCCCGATTTCCGAACGATTAATATACCCCAACCGGCAAGATCTGCAATCCCCGCAAGGGCGAAAATCAGGAATTCACTGTTTTTTCTGACCAGGCGGGAAAGGTGGGCAATCCAGGCAAACCTCCGGCGGCGTGAAGTGTTGCGATCGTCCGAGAAACCTGCCGTCCGGCCCGCGGCTGGCATCGCATTTCGTAAGTCCCCATGCAGTTCTGGATAACCGGTTTAGCAGCCGCCGACGCGGCGGCTCGGGTGGAAATGCCGTTTTTTCCAACGGGCCGACGTGCCGTCGGCCGCTAAACACTTCCGGGGACTTTCGAAACGGAATATTAGAAGAGCCTCTTCTGACCGCCCTCTTCTACGGACGGCGGCGGGGCCATGCCCATGTGATCGAAGGCGGCCGGTGTCATCTTCCGCCCTCGCGGAGTCCGTACGACCAGCTCGCTCCGCAACAAATAGGGCTCCACTTCGTCGATCAGCGTGTCGGTCGCGATGTTCATGGTATGGGCCACCGCCTCTACGCCGACCGGTCCGCCGCCAAACACGCGGGCGATCGTCTCGAGGTATTTCCGATCCTGGGGGTCCAGTCCCCGCGTGTCGATCCCCTGCATGGCCAGGGCATCGCGTGTGATCCGCAGCGAGACGTCGCCGTCGGCCTTGCTCAGGGCGTAGTCGCGGACCCAGCGGAGGCGGTTGTTGGCCAGCCTGGGCGTACCGCGGCTGCGGCCTGCAATCTCCGTGGCCGCGGCGGCCTCGATCTGAACGCGAAGTTTGCCCGCGTTGCGCAGCACGATTTCGGCCAGTTCCTCGGTGCTGTAAAAATCGAGGTGCTCCCGCATCTGGAAGCGGTCGCGCAGCGGCGCCGAGAGCAGGCCGGCCCGGGTGGTAGCCCCGATCAGCGTAAACGGTTTCAACTGCATGTTGATGGTCCGGGCGTTTACGCCCTCGCCGAGGATCAGATCGATGCGAAAATCCTCCATGGCCGGATAAAGGAATTCCTCGACCGCCTTTGGCATCCGGTGGATCTCGTCGATGAACAAGACGGAGCGCTCTTCGGCGTTGGTCAGGTAGGGGATCAGATCCTTCGGCGCGGCCAGAGACGAGCCGCTGGCGATCTGGAAGCTCACGCCGAGGTCGCGGGGGATGCAGGTGGCAAAGGTGGTCTTTCCCAGTCCCGGGGGGCCGTCGAAGAGGATGTGTACCAGCGGCTCCCCCCGCTTGGCGGCCGCATCCACCGCGATTTCCAGCCGGTCATACACCGCCCGCTGGCCCACCATCTCCCGCATCCGCTGGGGGCGCAGATCCCGATCCTCGTCCTGGGAACCATCCGGCTGCTGGAGAATCGGTTCGTGGCTCATCGTCTACCCGGTTCGCCCGGAACGTCAGAGGATCTGGAGCGACGGGCCAATATAGCAAAAACCGACCGCTTGTAGGAGGCAGCCGAGCCATCTCGGCGCTAGTTGCCCGTTGAGAAAGGCCGGATCTCCTGCAATTGTGTGCCACTTATAGTAGCCCCAAAGTTATGAACGGGCGGCTAGGGGTGGCTCTGCTGATAGATGCCTTGCAGCAGGCCCTGCACGTCTTTGTACTTTTTCTTCGTCGAGAGTGCACCGTCCAACAGCCGCCGGGCGTCGCTTTCGGAATGGCCCAACTGACGCAGCACCTCGTACGTCTCGGAGACGACGTCGGGTTGGACCTGGGCCTTGGCAGCCTGATCGCGCGTGACCATCAGGGCAAACTTCGGCACCTTCCGCCGCAGCTTGGCGATGATCCGCTCGGCCATGGCCGGTCCGATGCCGGGCAGGCCCGAGAGCGCTTTGGCATCCTGCTCCTCGATGGCCGTGGCCACGTCCTTCACCGGACGAATCATCGCCCGAAGCGCCTTGCGGACCCCCACCCCGTCCACCGAACAGAACAGCTCGAAGAACTCCCGCTCCACTTCGCTGGTGAACCCGATCAGCCGGGGCGTCATCCGGCCCTGCATGGGGTTGCCCTCGAAGTACTCGATGGTGTGCAGACTGATCTGCCGGTTCAACTCACTCTGCAACTGCCGGCGAGTAAATTCGGGGATCAACACCTCGTGCTCGAAGGCGTCGATCCGCAACGTGACCACGTCGTCCCGCAGAGCGGCCAGTTCACCGGTAATCTTGGTAATCAAGGGCTGACTCCTTTTTTCTGGCGGGAAAGATCAGAATGTCCCCTTTTTCGTAACTCGACCGCCTTGTCTTTGAGATAATGGTGACACAAAGCTATGGCCAAGGCGTCGGCCACGTCGGGCGGCTCGGGCGGCTCGCTGAGCCCCAATTCGCGCTGCACGGCCCGTTGCATCTGCCCCTTCGGAGCCCGGCCCGAGCCCGTCAAGATCTTCTTGATCTGCGTGGCCGAGTAGTGCACCACGGGAATCCCGGCCCGGGTGGCGGCCAGGCAGATCACTCCCCGGGCGTGGCCCATGAGGATGGCGGTGCGCGGCCGCTTGTAGTGCGAGTAGAGTTCCTCGAGCGACATCACTGCCGGTTGGAAGCCCTGGATCACGTCGCAGACACCCTGGTAGACCTCGGCCAGCCGGTGGACCAGCGAGCCTCGAGTCTTGCCGCGGATGATCCCCGCCTCGCACAATCGCACCTCCCCGTTGCCCACGTCCAGCAAGCCGTAGCCGGTGATGTTCAAGCCCGGGTCGATGCCCAGGATTCGGGTTGGAGATGGGGATATGGACATTCGAATGGTTACCGTAGGGGGCGGCCCCTGGGAAGTTGCCCAAGAACAGATTTCCGTTTCTTGCGTATGTCGATAGCCCCGCCCGGGAGGGCGGGGTTCCTGGAATGTCACCACATCCAACCCCGCGCTGCCGGGCGGGGCTATTCTCGAAAAGTGCGATGCTATCCTCTGACAATTCCTAAGGAGCGACCGCAGAACAACTTGCAGAGAGTATTCATCATGCGGAGCGTGATGAGTACAACTCCGGGCGTCGACTGCCGCTGGGACCCTCGTGCCCTACTGTACGCTCCACTCGGTTCCGCCGGGGCGGTCCTCCAGGGTGATACCCAACTCGGCCAGCGAGTCACGTATGCGGTCGGCGGTGGCGAAGTCCTTGGCCTTTCGGGCACCGGCGCGGATATCGATCAACAACTCCATCAGCTTGCCGGTCAACTCGTTGTCGCCGGCGGCTTTCGCCTGGGGCGGTCTTCGGAACAAGCCCAAGATGGCCGAAAGCTCACAGAGTGCGGTTGATCCTCGCTTCAGCACGTCGAGCCTGGCCGGGGCCTGGTGGCTCTGCTCCTCCAGCTTCTCGTCGTCGACGAACTTGTTCAGCCGGCGGACCAGGTCGAACAACACGCCCACGCCGCCGCCGGTGTTGAAGTCGTCGTCCATGGCCTCCAAGAACCGCGTGCGATGCTCGGCGACCTCCTGAAGCGCGGCATCGCCGCCCGGGTCGATTTCTCCGTGGTTGCGCCGGTCGGGCGGCACAATATCGTAGAAGCTCTCGCCGGTGACCCGCTCGTAACGCGCAAAAAAGCGATAGAAGGTCTCCAGGCCGGTCTCGACCTCGCGGATCCTCGTCTCGCCGAAATCGATCGGCCGGCGGTACTGGGTGGAGAGCACGAAGAAGCGGATCGTCTCGCCGGGGAACTGCTCGAGCAGCTCGCGGAAGGGGTCGGACCCCTTCGACTTGCTGATCTTGCCGATCTCCTGGGCATTCAGGTCGCCGGCGGCCGGGCGGGTCTGCCGTCCGCCCACCTTGCCCAGCTCGTCGGAGGCCTGCATCAGTCCGTTGTGCATCCAGTACCTGGCCATCGGCTTTCCGTGGCAGGATTCGCTCTGTGCGATCTCGTTCTCGTGATGAGGGAATACCAGATCCAGTCCCCCGCCGTGGATATCGAAGGTTTCGCCCAGCAGCCGGCGGCTCATGGCCGAGCACTCGATGTGCCAGCCGGGGCGGCCGGGTCCCCAGGGGCTTTCCCAGGCCGGTTCGCCGGGCTTGGCGCCCTTCCAGATCGCGAAATCGGCCGCGGCCCGCTTCCGATCGGCCGTGCCACCTCCGTCGCCCTGCAGTGCCTCGGTCCGGCGCCGGCTCAGCTTCCCGTAGTCGGCCGCCTTGCCGACCTCGAAGTAGACGTCGCCGTCGGCCTGATAGGCGAAACCCTGCTCGACCAGCGCGGTGGTGAAGTCGATGATCTCGTCGATGTTGTCGGTGGCCCGGGGAAAATGATCCACGCCGTCGACCCCCAGGGCGTCCAGGTTGCGGATGTAGTCGGCCGTCATCTCGGCGGCCAGCTCCGCCATGGTCACATTCCGCTTGGCCGACTCCGCAATCAACTTGTCGTCCACGTCGGTGATGTTGACCACCAAGGTGACCTCGTATCCGGAGTAGACCAGGTAGCGTTTGACCGTGTCGAAGATCACCGGGCCGACCATGTGTCCGATATGGCTCGGCTTGTAGACGGTCGGCCCGCAGAGATAGATTCCTACCTTGCCGGCGACCACCGGCTTGAACGGCTCCTTGGACTTCGACAGCGTGTTGTAAACTCGGATCATGGCGGTGGGTAAGCAGGTAATGGTCAGTTGTGAGTGATCTGAAACAGCCGGCGTGTCCGGTCGCGGCAAAGGCTCCCGGGCGGTGTTTCGCGGGGCCGCCGGCAGCGCTTTGCGGGGCCGGCGGTCAGCGCGGCTCCAGCAGCACCACGCACTCCGCCGCAATCGCCTCCTCCCGGCCGATCGGTCCGACGTGCTCGCCCGTCTTGCCTTTGAGGCTGACTCGCTCGGCATCGATTTCCAGCATGTCGGCAATCTGCTGCCGGATGGCCTGCTTGTGGGTCAGAAGCTTGGGCCGTTGGGCAAACACGACACAGTCGATATTGCCGACCCGCCAGCCCACCGCCACCACGGCGTCGCGGGCGGCTCGAACCATCTCCGCCGAGTCACGCCCCCGGTTGATGGGGTCGGTGTCGGGAAACATCTGGCCCACGTCGCCCAACGCGGCCGCCCCCAGCAGCGCGTCGATCACCGCGTGCAAGACGACGTCCCCGTCGCTGTGACCGACCGACTCCCGATCGTGGGGAATATCTATCCCACCCAGCCTCAACGGGCCACCGGGTCTGAGCCGATGCGTGTCGTGTCCGATTCCGACTCGTACTCCGTCCGTGGCTCCACCTCCTGGTCAGGTTCGCCGCTGGAAACTCGCCACACTGGCGATTGCGGCGAATTATACCCAAATAATAGGCAAGGGGAAAGACGGAACGTGGGTAAACCCGTGTCCGCCAACGCACGGGGCGCCCTCCCTACTCTCTCCGCCTTTCCCCCGCCCACGACCGCATCTATACTTACAGGCTATGGCTATCATCGAGATCCGGCGCCTGGCGAAGTCCTACCAGGTATACCAGAAGAAAGAGGGGCTCCTGGCATCGGTGACGGGGTTGTTCCGCCGCCAGTACCGCAACGTGGAGGCGGTCCGCGGCATCGATCTGACGATCCAGCAGGGCGAATTCGTGGCCTTTCTGGGGCCCAACGGGGCGGGCAAAACCACCACGCTGAAGCTCCTCTCCGGCGTGATCACCCCCACCAGCGGCACCGCCCGGGTGATGGGACACATCCCCTGGCGCCGCGAGAACGCCTACCGCCGGCGGTTCGCCCTGGTGATGGGCCAGAAGAACCAACTCTGGTGGGACCTCCCGGCCGCCGAGTCCTTCCGGCTCCATCAGCAGATCTACCGCATCCAGCCCCAGCAGTTCGAGCGTACCCGCGACGACCTGGCCCGGATGCTCGAGGTGGCCCACCTGCTCTCCCAGCCGGTCCGGGAGCTGTCGCTGGGCGAGCGGATGAAGATGGAGCTGATCGCGGCATTGCTGCACTCGCCCGAGGTCCTTTTCCTCGACGAGCCCACGATCGGTCTGGACGTGATCGCGCAGCACAACGTCCAGACCTTTCTGCGCCAGTACCAGCAGCGCCGCAAGGTGACCATCCTCCTCACCAGCCACTACATGAAGGACGTGCTCGCGCTGTGCCGCCGGGTGGTGATCATCGCCGTGGGACAGATCATCTACGACGGATCGCTGGAAGGCATCATCGACCGTTTCGGCGACCACAAGATCATCTCGCTGCAACTGGCCGACGGCCGGATCCCGCCCGACCTGGACCGCTACGGCGAAGTGCTTTCGCGCGAGCCCCCCCGGGCAAAGCTGCGTGTGCAGCGCGGCGTCGTGCCCCAGGTGCTGGCCGGCATCCTGGCCGATCACGCGGTGCAAGACATCAGCGTGGAAGACCCGCCGCTGGAAGAAGTCATCGCGGAGATGTTCACCCAGGCGGACCAGAACGCCCGGCGGAAGCTTGGAGACGTGCCGGAATTGCTCGACGAGGAATGAGGGATTATGAACGATGAATTATGAATTATGAATTATGAATGATGGGCTGTGAGTTATGAACGATGGCCCGTAGCTCACATGGCAATCCGACTACACAAATCGAGGGGAGACGATGAGCGACGCGAAAGAGCCCCGTGATCTGCGTGAAAGGACAAAGGCGTTTGCGCTGCGGATCATCCGACTATATGTATCGCTACCGAGAACCCCTGAGGCACAGGTCCTGGGAAAGCAGGTCTTGAAGAGCGGCACCTCGCCCGGAGCACACTATCGCGAGGCCTTTCGATCCAGGTCGACAGCCGAATTCGTCAGCAAGATCGAAGGCGGCCTGCAGGAACTGGAGGAGACCGCCTACTGGCTGGAGCTGCTGGTCGACAGCGGCATCATGCCCGCGAAACGCATGGCCGACCTGCTCAAAGAAACCGATGAACTAATCGCCATCTTCGCTTCCTCCGCAATGACTGCGAAGAAGAACAAATAGCTATGTCCATCTCTCACTCACACTTCATCATTCATCATTCATAATTCATCATTCTGCATCATGCTCGCCCGGACCGCAACCTGGTGGACGATTCTGCGGATCAGTCTTGAAGAACGGCTGGTCTATCGCGGGGAGTTCGCGCTGGGAACGGTGATGCGGTTCCTGCCCATCGTTACCCAGATGTTCCTCTGGTGGGCCGTCTTCAAGGCCATGGGCGAGTACGAACAAAAGGACGTGATCGCCGGATATACCTATCACGGCATGGTGGCCTATTACCTCCTGACGATGATTTCGCGGGCCTTCTCCAGCATGCCGGGCCTGGCCTCGGGAATCGCCCGGGATATCCGCGACGGAACCGTCAAGAAGTACCTTATCCAGCCGATCGACATGCTGGGTTTCTTGATGCTCAACCGGGTGGCCCACAAGCTGGTTTACTACCTGGTGGCGCTGGTTCCTTTCGCGGTGGTGTTTACCTTGTGTCGCCGGTTTTTTGCCGGCTGGCCGGAGCCCAAGATCATGGCGGCCTACCTGGCCTCGCTGATGATGGCCTTCCTGTTGGGCTATTTTCTGGAGGCCACCATGGGGATGATCGGTTTCTGGTTCCTGGAGGTCAACTCGTTGTTCTTCGTCTACATGCTGTTTAACTTCTTCTGCTCCGGCCACATGTTCCCCATCGACATGCTGCCGCCCGTCTGGCGCGAGCTGGTCCAGGGGATGCCGCTGCAATACCTGGCCTATTTTCCGGCGGCGGTCTTCCTGGAGAAGGTCACCGGGCCGGAGCTGATTCGGGGGCTTTTCATGCAGGCGTGCTGGGTGGTGTTTTTCATGATCACCGCCCGCGCCGCGTTCCACTTTGGCACCCGGCGCTACAGCGCCTTCGGAGGCTGAACAGGCATGAGCCAGCGACCCTGGTATTTCCGCGTGCTGCTGACGTTTCTGCGCAACAGCCTGATCCGCGACATGACGTTCCGCGCCAACTTCCTGATCGACACGATCTCCTCGATGTCGTGGGTTTTCATGAACCTGGGCTTCTACCTGCTGATCTTCGGCTACACGCCCATGATCGGAGTGGGCACCGGCTGGGGCAAGTGGGAGTTTTTCCTGTTCCTCTCCACCACGCTGCTGATCAACAGCCTGGTCCGCGGCCTGTTCCTGGCAAATGCCGCCGAGTTGAGCGAGCAGATCCGCACCGGCACGCTCGATTTCGCACTGTTGAAACCGATCGACACGCAGTTCCTGGTCTCCTTCGGCCGGATCGAATGGTCGGCCATTGGGCCGTTCACCTGCGGCGTGGTGCTGCTGTTCTATTCGCTGCCCCGAGTGGACCACACCCCCGGCGCGTTGCAGGCGGTGCTCTACGTGTTCTATCTGCTCTGCGGCGTGGCGATCTACTACAGCCTGATGATCGCCATGGCGGCCACCAGCGTATGGCTGGGCCGAAACCAGACCCTGCTGAACTTCTGGTTCTACATCACCAACTTCGCCCGCTACCCGATGGAAATCTACGAGGAGGGACCCGGCTTCGCGCTTTTGTACGTCTTCATGTATTTCATCCCGGTGCTGGTCGCGGTCAACGTTCCCGCCCGGCTGCTGGCCAAGCCGTTCAATCCCACGTCCCTCGCCGACTGGTCCCTGCCCGGCTTTGCCGTGGTGGCCACGCTGATCAGCCTGATCGTCTCCCGTTGGATATTCACGCGCTCGCTGCTGAGCTATCGGAGTGCGAGCAGTTAGCAGCCCGCTGAAAAAGTTGGATTCCAAGGATTTGGGTGGCACTGCTGGCTTGTCCAGCAGTGGTTTTCCCGGAGAACGCGCTGCGCACTGCTGGACCAGCCAGCAGTGCCACCCTTTTTCAACGGGCTGTTGGGGCGGAGCGCGGAGACTTCAGCCAATGCAGTTTCCCTCGGTCCGCTGGGCCGCCATTGGGCTATCGTTTGTCGACGGGCAGTGGGCGGCGGCCGACTTGTGGGGTGGGCGCCCGCTCGACGATCTTCTTCCAGAACGGGGGGGTCAGCGGGTGAAACGGATTGCCCTTGAGGAAGAACAAGGGATCGTTGATCACCACGTCGTGGAACTGGTAGACGGTGCGGCTTTGGCCGTTGGGGAGGTAGATTTGCAGCGCATGGGGGGCCATGGTCCGGTTGGTCAGGATGAGTTCCGCCCGCCTGAAATTGGCGGCGTCCCGCTGGAATCGCGGATATGCCTCCAGCCAGGTCTGCTGACCCTGAACGTTTGGCGGGGTGATGATCCGGAGGAAGTATCGCTGTTTGAGCTTGGCGGCTTCGGCGCCGAAAATGAGCGGCAGCGGACTCTCCACGATTGCCTTGCCTTGGAGCTCCGGCGGCAATTGTTTCTGGATGAGCTGCCTCTTGGTGAAGTCGTACTCGAAGAACGATTTGCCGTCGCTGATCCAGCGCTCCTGACGCTCCTTGGGTTCCTCCACGTGGAACATCCCTTTGTCGGGAGCGCGGTACTTGATCCTGCCTTCGTCGACGAAGCTGGGCTTCTTGGGAGGGCCGAAGACCGGGTCGTACTCCCAGCGGGTGAAGTTGCACTCGAACGTTCTCACCTTGGCGTTGCGCTGCTGCCAGGCGTTGAGGATCCAATCCAGGTTGGCCTCCTCGTGCGGTGTCAGTTGGAACGGAGCCTGTGGCTGTTGTGGCGCGGCCGGGCGACGCTGCACTGCGGGCGGGTTTGGCCCTGGAGCCGGACGGGGATTGGCGGCTGGGCCCTGGCGGGGTTGAATTTGCGCCCCCACCGGGCCGGCCGCCAATAGCAGTGTGATCGTCGTCAGGCAGCCGATTCGTATCGCCATGGGTTCTCTCCCGTGACAGGTGAAGATCGAGCCAGCGATGCCAGCATCGCCGCCACACCGAACAGGGCGGGGATCTTAGCAGGAAAGCAGGGGCCG
>SDBV01008346.1_pt1 | contig 14003 bp, 12 predicted proteins | sample 2277081 | NCBI WGS metagenome assembly SDBV01 (sample SAMN10402039, study PRJNA504765) | marine sediment metagenome | isolation source: marine sediment core GS10_PC15, 223 cmbsf | place: Arctic Ocean: Southern Knipovich Ridge | collected 2010 | reverse complement strand
CTTCTAAATTGATTTGAAGAAAATTGTTTCAATTTTTCATATTTGTTCATCATTTTTTCCCTATAACTTTTTTTAGAGAAAATATTAATAAAATTAAAATTTTAATTAAACAAGAAGTCTAATCAATAAAAGGACTAAGAAAACAGGCTGTATGGGATGAAGAAATTTTAATGAGATGGTAAGTTTTTTTTGTTTGAATGAAGAGAATTATAGAGTATTAGAGGTTTTTTTATAAAGCAATTTTAATTTTAGAAAATCTTCAATTTAAATAGAGTCCAAATGGAGAAAAAAATGAGTGATAGATAATTAATAATATGAAAAAAAAGGAATGAAGTGATTGTGAATTTAGATGATTTAAGATTTATTTTTAGCAAAACTCCATAAAGTTTGTTATTGCTCAAATAATGAGTTATATCTGGAATTTTATTAATTGGAGATGTCGTTTTAATTTTTTTTGCAGACTGATGAAAGATCATAAAAAAGTAAATATTAACCATAAAACAGGAAACAAAAATTGATAATTTCAAAAAGGTTGGATTCATAGTTACAAAAATAATAATAAAAAAGCCAATGAAAAAAGTGAATACATAGACAATTTTGTTATGCGAAAACATTTTGAGGAAATATCTTTTGACACATCGTAGGCTTCAGACTCAAACATAATTATACCTTATCTTTATTGTATAGAGGAGATAGCTATAGAAAATCAACTTATATTTTTTCTAGCTATGTGTTAAATCTCTCATTTTAGCGATTTTATACAGAAATAACCATCCTTGATAAATTCATATCAACGATTTCTTCTAAATACTAAATATGATATAAAGATATTTATGAAGAATATTGTTTTAGGAATTTTTGCCACTCTTTTGGCTGGAGTAGGTTTTTTTTTTATTATAAATGCGTTTTTTTCTCCTTTAAAAGTTATAAAAGGGAAAAAAAAATATAAAAAATTAATTATTAATGGGTTAATAGGCACCTTAATGCTTTTTTGTTTTGGATTAATTATTATTTATTTTTTTTCATTACAAGACTTTGGAAATAATATAGAAAATTTAGAGAATAAAAAAATTATTGAAGACTTACCAGATATTAGTCAGTATTAGGTAAATATTTTATGAATCATATTGAAAAAATTTTAATAAATACTAAATTTCATTTAACTAAGCTTGGAAGAGAAAATGTTATTTCTATGCTTGGAATGGCTATTGAATATTATAATATATTCCTTTATGGATATGCATCATCAATCATTATTGCTAAGTTTTTTGCTCAATCGAGTTCATTAATTGTCATTTTGGCAATGTTATTAAGTTATCTAATGGGTCCATTAGGAGCATTATTTTTTGGCCACATTGGGGATAAGAAAGGGCGAAAAAAGATTCTAGCTTTAGCAATTGCTCTTGTATCGATTCCATCTTTTTTAATAAGTCTTTTACCATCGTATGATCAAATTGGAGTTTTGGCTTCAGTATTATTTATTATTTTAAGATCAGTTCAAACTATGGCTTTTGGAGGAGATACAATTGGATTAGCTACATTTGTATTGGAAGACGCTCCTGCTAAACATAGAGGATTATTTGGGGGTTTTATGGCAACAGGAGGAACAATAGGAATTATTTTTGCTTCATTTGTTGTTTCCGTGTTTGATCCTTTAAAAACATTAAATTCTTCATGGCGGTGGCGTATTCCATTAGCCATGGGAATATTTGGAATTATAATATCAATTTATTTTTTTAGAACATTTGGAGAAACCGATACTTTTAAACATTATAAAAAGAAATATTATAGAAAAACATTACCAATAGTAGATTTATTCAAAAAAAATAAATTAAATTTTTCCAGAATAGTAGGCATAACAGCTCTTGTTCCTATAATAACTATTATAGTTTTTGGATATATTCCTTTTTTGGGAGTTTCGCATTTAAGATTATCTTCAAGCTTGAGCATGTGGTCAAATACTTTATCGCTTGTTTTATATGCAATATTTTCTCCAATGTTTGGGATTATTTCTGATAAATTGGGACGTAAACCTATTTTACTTGCAGTTTCATTAACTTTTTTGATCACAGGATATCCTTTGTTTCTACTTCTTGATAATGGCAGCATACTAACTTTTTTTTTAATTCAGTTATTTTTTTCTATTGTTTCATCAGCTTATTATGGAGTTACGATGGCTACGTGTATTGAACATTTCCCCACCCATGTGCGATATACAGGAGTTGCATTAGGTTATTATGTAACATATGCCTTATTTGGGGGAATAAATGGATTGTATTTCGCAAAGTTATTAATGAAGGACCTTCATGTTGACGCAGCCCCGGTTGTGTATTTGTTATTTGGGGCTTTAATAGTTTTTATATCAACTCTTTTCTTGAAAGAAGAAGCTCTTCATAAGCTTCATAATAGGTAGTAATTTTTTCTATATAGATTAATTACTTTACAAAAAATTCTTAAAACAATATTAATAACCATTTTAGAGTTAAAAAACTATGGAGATAAATGTACAATTGATATAAATTCATCGTGAAAAACAAATAAGAATTGTTTAGATTATGACTTTTGTAAAAAAAACATTTCAATCAAGAAATATTTTGGATGAAAAAGATAAATTTTTATCATCTGAACAATATAGTATTTGGTTAGAGCAACAACTGTATCCTAGAGATAGCGTAAACCAATGTAATTTTGTTGCAAAAATCAATGATAAATTAAATTTAGAAGATTTTCAAAAAGCTATATCTTCCTTAGTGGGACGTTATGAAGTCCTTAGGACTATTTTTCCTGTTTCAAATGGTGTGCCAATAAAGAAATTAGTAGAGACCACTAAAATTCAGCTGCTTTTGGAAGAATGTCATCATTTGAATGAAAATGAAATAAAGACTTTAATAAAAAATAATTTTGAAAGGCCCTTTGATTTAACTCGTCAAGCGCCAATTAAATTTTATTTATATAAGAAATCAAAGTTAGAATATTATTTTCAAATGATTACTCATCATATTGTTATTACTTTTTCAGATTATATTTCCTTACCAATAGAATTAGCAAAATTATATATCGCAGAAAAAGAAAAAAAAGTATCAAATTTAAAAAATAATAATTTTGAGAAAAACACTTTTTCTATTCATAAAATATGCGATAGACTACATCAAGAAAATGCTAAAGATGATAGAAATTATTGGAAAAAAAATCTTTCTAAAAAGTTTTCAGAAACAAAATTACCTTTTGATGCTCAAAATAAAGATTTTTCAAGATTTGCTAAAAAAACATATAATAGGAATATAAATAAAAAAGATATTGTAAAACTAAAAGAAATCGCTCATTCAAATAATACCACTTTTTTCTCCATTATGACAACTGCATTTCAGGTATTACTCCATAAATATACAAAACAAGAGGAAATGATTTTCGGAATTCCCAATGATTTGATAAAAGATTTTAGAAATGAAAATGATTTTCAACAATCAGTTGGATATACCGTAAATATTTTACCTTTAAGGAGCACAATAGATATAGAAGAAGGTTTTTCTACTCTTCTTCAAAAAACGGGTAAAAATTTGCATAATATGAAAAAACACAAATTTTATCCATTTTCAAGAATTAGAGAAGAATTTGATTTTTCTGATATCCGACAGATATCTAATCCGTATAATATTTTAGTTGTATCACTAAAAGTAAAGAAAAATAAAGAAATCGTGGATTTTGGGTTAGGAAAAAAGGGAATCATTGCAGATATAGATGGATTTAAATATGAATCTATTGGGATGGGATTTCTTCCCACAGGAAGATTTAATTTAGTTCTAGCTATTGTAGAAAGTTCCGAAGGATATAGTTTATCTTTTCATTATAATGCTTATCTTTTTGATCTTAAATCAATTCAGAGGCTTGCTCAAAATTATTTAAAATTATTGGATAGTATTATTGATAATCCTGAAAAAAAAGTAGCTGGTTTAGCAATTCTTTCTGACAAAGAATATAACTTGCAATTAGATTTTTGGAACAATACGAAGGTTACTTTAGATGTCACAGAAGGAGTTGTTAGCAGGTTTGAAAAAATAGCAAAAAAGCAGCCTAATGCTATAGCTATAGAGTTTGGAGGAACTAAAACAAATTATGGTGATCTGAATAATTTAGCTAATAGATTAGCACATTATTTGCAAAAATCAGGGGCATCAAAAGAAACTGTCATAGGCATATGCATTGAACGGTCTGTAGAATTAATAGCTATTATTTTAGCTATTATGAAAGTTGGAAGTACTTATTTGCCTATTGATCCTTATCTTCCAAAAGAACGTATTAAATTTATGTTAAAAGATTCTCAAGCAGAAATGCTAGTTCTTCAAAGCTCTTTGATGGAAATGTTTAACGATTTTACAGGTAAAAAGATAGTATTGGATCAAGATAACGGAAACATTGTAAAAGAAAACAATAAAAATTTAAGAAATAATTTTGATCCAAATGATATTGCATACATTTTATATACTTCAGGATCTACAGGTCAACCAAAAGGTGTAGAGGTTTTTCATAAATCTCTTAATAATCTTTTTCTATCAATACAAAAAAAATTACAAGTTTCTCATTGTGATCGTTGGCTTGCGTTATCTAATATCTCTTTTGATGTTTCTAGTGGCGAAATTTTATTTCCTCTAGTTATGGGAATCACTATAATTTTAGCAAATCAATCAGTAATAAAAGAACCGTTTTTGCTTATCGAAGCAATGAATGAAAAGAATAAAATTACTTTTGCTCATGCAACTCCTTCAATGTGGCAGATGTTGATAGATTTTGGTTGGACAGGAAGTTCTAATATAACGATATTATGTAGTGGAGAAGAACTTCCTAAAACTTTGGCAAACAAATTAGTTCGAATAACCAAAGCTTTGTGGACTTTGTATGGGCCAACTGAGACAACTATATGGTCTTCAATGAAAAAAATTAAAAAAGTAAATGATAGAATAACAATTGGTAAACCTATTGACAATACCTCTTTTTATATTTTAGATGAAAATAAAGTTCTAGTGCCAATTGGAGTCCCAGGAGAACTTTATATTGGTGGAATAGGTTTGGCACGAGGGTATAGAAATAAAGCCAAACTCACTAATGAAAGATTTACTTTGGATCCTTTTGACATGGCCGATGGAAAAAGGATTTATAAAACAGGAGACCTTGTTCGTTATTTATCAAATGGAGAAATAGAATTTTTAGGACGTATAGATAATCAGATTAAAATTCATGGATATCGTATTGAACTTGGAGAAATTGAAAATATAGTAAAAAAATGCAAGGGTATCCAACAAGTTCTTGTTAAAATCCATGAGATAAAAAAAGGAAATAAAAGTATTGTTGTATATTATACTGGATTTTGTAAAAAAAGTGATTTGGATATCTTTTTACGAGTATATTTGCCCAATTACATGTTACCCTCAGCATATATACATTTAAAGCAATTTAGCCTTACTCATAATGGAAAAATTGATCACTCACAATTACCTTTACCTCGAAGTATTGATGAATATAAAGAAAATGATCCTCCTCGTAATTTTATTCAAACAAAATTGTTAAAAATTTTTAAAAAAAATCTATCGATCGATTTAATGGGGATTCATTCCAATTTTATTGCTATGGGAGGAAATTCCTTATTGGCAGCTAGAACAATATTTGAAATAAATAAAACTTTTAATGTGAATCTTCCTCTAAATTCCTTAATGGAAAAACCTACAGTAGAGTTGCTTGCCAAAGAAATAGAATCGAATAGTGGAAAAGAATCCAAAAACATAATTTTTGAAGATCAAAGAAAAAATAAAATTGAATTATCTTTTGCTCAAAGGCAAATATTGTTATTGGAAAAATTAAATGAAAATACATCTATTAATAGTATCCCATTTATTATTCGTTTTAGAGGATGTTTAAAATTGAAAATATTGCAAAGAGTTATTGATACAATTGTCCAAAGACATGAAATATTGAGAACGATTTTTAATGAGGATTTAGAGGTTTATGCTGAAATTTTATCCAAAATGGCAACTAAAATTAAGTATCAAGATGTAAGTAATTTGAAAAATTCCAAGAAATTAGCAAAAGAGATTATATCAAAAGAAGCTAAAAAACCTTTTAGATTATTTTCGGATAAGTCTCTTTTTCGTTTTATACTTATTAAAGTAGAAAGTGATCAATATTGGTTCTTTTTAAATTTTCATCATATAATTTTTGATGGGGTTTCATTTAATGTTTTTTTAAATGAGATGAAAATTCTTTATGAAGCTTTTGATAAAGGCTTATCAAGTCCTTTAAAAATGCTTCAAATTCGATATAGTGACTATGTAAATTGGGTAAAGAAAGTATCAAAAACAAATAGAATTAGAAAACAAATATCTTGGTGGAAGAATAAACTTTCGGGAGCTTTTAACAGTCTTAATTTTTTTTCAAATAAACCAAGAACCTCGATTCAGATTAATGATGGATCAATAAGTGAATTTTCAATTGAAAAAAGCTTATTGAGAAATTTAAAAAGAATATCTAAGGACTCTGAAACATCATTATTCATGATTTTATTGTCGATATTTTATGTGCTGTTAAACAGATATACAAAAGAAAATGATATTATTACTGGAATTCCTGTTATGGGAAGAGATAAGTATGAATTAAATTCTCTTATTGGATGTTTTATTAACACAATTCCTCTGCGAGTAAAATTTAGTAGGGAAGACTCTTTTCGAGATATTCTGAAATTGATAAAAAATGAATGTATTGAAGCTTTAAATAACCAGGAAGTTCCCTTTGAATTGCTTATAAAAAATTTAAAAATAAAAAGAAGCTCCAATCAATCGCCTCTTTATCAGGTTATGTTTAATATGTTACCCGAGCTTGAGGTTAATCAAATCGGAGATTTAGAGTTAGAAGTACAGAATCCCGATCGAAAGATGGCTCATTGTGATTTGAGTCTTTCATTTCAAGAGTCATCAAAAGGACTTTTGGGAATTTTTGAATATAATACAGAACTTTTTGAGAAGGACTCTATAAAACGTATTGTTTTGCATTACAAAAAAATTACTAAGGAAATTATAAACAATATTGACTGTCCGATAAATAAATTACCAATATTGTTAGATTCAGAATTAAAAAAACAAATGATTGAATGGAATGAACAACAAATAGTCTATTCAAATACTGAAACAATTTTGCAACTTTTTGAAAAAACAGCGAAAAAAAACCCGAATGATATAGCAATAATTTTTGAAAATAAAAAATGGACTTTTGAAGAAATAAATAAACAATCCAATATTGTTGCACATACTCTTTTATCTTTAGGGATTAGCTCAGAAGATAAAATAGCAGTTATTTTAGAAAGAACACCAGAGTTTATAATAGGAATTCTCGGTATTTTAAAAGCTGGAGGTGTATATATACCAGTTGATTCTTTAGAACCTAATGATAGGATAAATTCGATATTACAAGATTCAAATCCTTTTTGCATTTTAACAAATAGCTATTTAAAAAAACGTTATATTAATCATAAAATTGTATTTATTGATAAACTAAAAACTAAAAAAACATATAATCCAAACATTTTTTTATCAGAAAAGCAACTTGCTTATATCATATATACTTCTGGTTCGACTGGAAAACCTAAAGGAGTCGAAATTGAGCATAAGAGTATAAACGATAGAGTTCTTTGGAAGAAAGCTGCATATCCATTGGATTCAACTGATGTAATGTTACATACTTATTCATTTAATTTTGATGGATCTATAATAAATTATTTTTGGCCTCTTTGTTCTGGTGCATGTTTAATAATAACTGCAAAAGAAGAGCAATTTGATGCAAAAGCATTAGTAAATCTTATCAAACAATACAATGTTACAACAATGGATCTTTTACCTTCTTTGATACAAGTAATATTTGAAGAGAAAGAAATTAGTTCTTGTTTTTCATTAAAAAATGTATTTTCTGGAGGAGAGGCTTTATCGAGTGAAACAATTAGATTATTTTATAAAAAATGTTCAGCAAAATTATATAATACTTATGGCCCCACTGAAGCTACTGTTGAAGCTAGTGTCTGGCAATGCAAGCTTGATTATAAGAGTGCAATAGCTCCAATAGGAAAAGCGATTGCAGGAGCGAAACTATATGTTTTGGACAGAGATCAAAACATAGTGCCTATTGGAGTGCCTGGAGAGCTATATATTGGAGGTATTGGATTAGCTCGAGGATATCTAAATGATCCAAAATTGACTAAAGAAAAATTTATTCAAGATCCATTTAGTAAAAATCGCGAAAGCAGATTATATCGAACAGGAGATCTAACCAAATATAATTCAAATGGAGATATTGAATTTCTAGGACGAATAGATTCTCAAGTAAAAATTCGAGGCTACCGTATTGACTTAAAAGAAATAGAGAATTCTTTGCTAAATATGGAAATTATTAAGCAAGCTGTAGTTCTCTCTAAGGGAGAAAATTTACATAAACATCTTGTTGCTTATGTGATTTTAGCTAATCAGATGAACGAAGAAAAGCTTTTCAATTATATGAAAAATTATTTAAAAGATCATATTCCAGGATATATGATTCCACAAAAAATAGTTATTTTAGAAAAGATTCCAACATTATTAAATGGCAAGATAGACTATAAGTTATTGCCCGAACCAAATTATAATCAAAACCTGTTTTTACATTCTAAAAAAAGAGAATATAGAAATAAAATTGAAAAAGATCTTTACTCAATATGGAAAAAAGTATTGGAATTAGACTTTATTGAAGTGACAGATAATTTTTTTGATATTGGGGGGAACTCATTATTGGCAATGAGATTAATGACAACTATTAGAAATGAAATGGACATTACTATTCCATTAATCTCTTTATTTGAGCATTCGTCTATAGAATCCTTGGCAAACTTTCTTGAAAAAGGAAAGAAACATGACAAATGGTCTCCAATTGTAACAATGCACTCCAGAGGCAAGGCGACTCCGTTTTTCTGTATCCATCCTATTGGAGGTGGAGTATGGTGTTATAATGAATTAGCTAAAAGTTGGGTAGATAAAAGGCCATTTTATGCCATTCAAGCTAGAGGCTTGGAAAGCAATCAAAAACCACATGAAGCTATACAAGATATGGCTGAAGAGTATGTGAAAAATATCCAAATAACACAACCTTTTGGTCCTTATGTTATTGGTGGCTGGAGTTTTGGAGGTCTTGTTGCTGCAGAAGTTGTGAATCAACTTATTCTTAAAGGAGAAAAAGTTTCCTTATTAGTATTAATTGATACTACAGCAAATATAGAAAAGTTCAAAAAATTAGATCTTGAAGATGATTCTTTATTATTATCTCAATTAACTAATCATTTTAAAGTTTTACCAGAAAGTCAATCTCATATTTCATTAAAAAAACAACTACTGAATTTTATTGATAATGGAGGTAAAAAATGTAATATGAGTAAACAACGCAACGTTGAACAACTTATTGATTTAGTTAAAGCCAATTATCGTTCTTTATATCAATATTCTATTCCAAAGATAGGAGGGAATGTTGCCTTAATTAAAGCAAATGAAAACCCCGAAAATGATAAAACTCTTGGATGGGATAAGCATGCGAAGCAATTAAAAACATTTCAAGGTATGGGTAATCATTGGTCTATTACTCAAAAAGATGAAGTTGATCATTATTCAGAACTATTGCAAAAATGTTTTGATCATTTTAAAGTATAATTACTTTATAGAAATAATTGTAATAAATCTGAAGCTTTTACGATAGTCAAGGATTCTGGAAACTGGGTATGCTGGGCGCAAACTGCGCATTTATAATTGTCCGATATTTGATAACACTTAAAACTCCATTGTGCATTAGAGTTAACAGAACTTATTAAAGAAATATTTTTTTCTGAAACATCTATAGTGAATGAATCTAATGGAGAATTCAATCCTTTTCCAATTGCTTTAATATAGCTTTCTTTCAGTGTCCATAAAGTGTAAAAAAAATCAAGACGTTGTTTTTTGTTTTTTGAAAAAAAAGCTTTTTGTTCTTTCTGGGAGAAATAAGATATTATGTCTTCCAAGTCTTCTAAAGGTTTAACATATTCAATATCAATGCCTATGGGAGTCTCATCCGTTGCCAAAACAATTAGATTATTAGAATGAGAAAGATTAAATTGTCTTAGAAAATTATTTAAATAAGGTTTTAAATTTTCATCAGAACATATCTTTAAAGCATTGGAGTTAACGTTAAGTTCTTCTGATAATATTTTTCTTATAAGAAGTTCTGAAAGACAGGCTCTCCATTTATCTGTTAGAAATTGATATTTTAAGATTTTATTTTTTATTTGATCTGGGAAATGTATAATGATATTTTCTAATATTTTGTTATCTGGTTTGGTCAAAAAAAGAGTATAAATGTTTAATGACATATTTTTTTCTCGAAACCAAGTATCAAAACAAAAGGTTCCTCCTGTTTTAAATGTTTAATAACTTTTTCTTTGTCTGCAGGAAAAAAATCTTTTTGCATAATACCTCATTTTTTTGCTTTTTCTAATCTAACAATTTTTAGTAGCCAAATCAAACAAAAGATTGAAGTTTCTCCAAAAAAGCTTTTGAGAAAAAAAATGAAAAAAGAAAGAACATATTTACAATTAATTATTCAAAAGCTTTTGACAGAAATATTTTGCAACCTTTTGTATGGAAAATAAATAAAACGTCCCAAGAATAAAGCTCCTACTCCAATAATGATACCAAAGGTCATTTTAACAACGATCCATGGCATATGTTCTTCTAGCACAGAACCCAAGCCAGTATTAAGAGCAGAAAAAAGGATCATTAATGTTGGAGATATACGCACAAAAATAAAACCAAAAAGTTGAGCTCCTTCGTAAGACTTGGCAGTTTTTCGAAAAAAATTGGAATTTTTTAAATCATACTCTAATTTTAAACCTTTGAGAGTATTTTCAATTATTTTTTTATCCAAAGCTAACTCTTTTTCTAAGTCTTTTAGACCAATTAAAAGAAGAAGAAAAAAAAGAGAAAACGGAAAGAAAGGATTCTGAGCTAAAGGAAGGTCCAGCAATTTGATAGAAAATATAATAATCCATCCAAAAATAAGACATCCAATTGTCCATGTTTTATACTTTTTAAACTGCCTTAAATGAGCGAGGGTTTCAGTAAAAAGTTCTTGATAAGAAACTGAAGTGTCCTTTTTATCAAGTTCAAGTGGTTTTGCTACAAGAGAAGTCTTTTTCTTTTTTGAGAGAAATTTCTTTATTGCAAACCAAGAAAAGAGTATTAAGACAAAACTTATTATGAAACTTAAAATAAAGGTTTTTTTTTCATTGATTGAGAAGGAAGGGAAAACTTTAAAAAATACAAATGTTAAAAAGGACAAACCAACTAAAATTAGTGTTGAAAAAAGTATGGTTTTTGATTGTTTTGTTAATTTCATATAGAGACATCCCTAATTGTAATTCTAATTTGAATTTTAATATTTTATTTTTCCAAAATCAAGAAAAACTTTGATGAATGCGTTATTTCATTTCTAACGTTCCTTTTAAAAGCAGGGTTTTTAATAAAAAATCAAAATATCATAGTAATAAGAATAAATATAGCTAAAAAAGAAAAAGCAACAATTATACTATTGAATAAAAATTTAAAGAAATTCTTCTTTTTGGGATATTTTTTTGCTAGATGTAACAAAATACTAGGATGTAAAATAAATAAAACCATGATAAAAGCTGATGTTAATACAGTGCCTATAAAAGCTCTAAGGAATCCAATATGATAAGAAGACATGATTAAAATGGAAATACCAAAAAGGAAGAATAGAATTAAACAACAACCCCAAATAAATAAAAGATAATATGCAAATTTTTCTAGAGGAAATCTTTTTAATTTTTTTACATTACCAAGAAGTGTTAATATAAAATAAGAGAAGATAATGAAAACTGTAAGAATTAAAAAGCTCATAATCAAAGGGGTTTCAAAAGAAGAGAAGGGTATTTTTCCGATAAAGATCATTTTTCTTTCTTATAACATCTTTTTATTAAGCAATATCATTCTTATAGAAGAATTGTCAATATAATATTTTTTGAAAAAATATTGAAATTATTTTTCAGGTGCAGTTTCTTTTTTAGCTATCTTATGCCATTTGTTGATCAATAAAAAATCAAGAGCAATAACAGGTAAAATTATAATTGGCAATTTATTTTGAAAAGGAATGCCCATTATCCAGAGAGATAATAGTATTATAGCTAATAAACCTGAAGATATGGCATAAGAAAATGCATGTGCCATAGCGCTATGAGTAACAGGCAATTTTTTTAATTTTTCAATAGTCTCATGTTTCATAATTTTATTCCTAGTGAAGTAGTTAAAAGATGTGTAAGTTTTGTTTGTTGTGCCATTATAATGAAGCTCATTTATTATATGGTTACATTTTGATTTTATTCACAAAAATATTTTTATTAAATGAAATAATGAAATATATTGGATAAAAAAGAGAGAGATTCATGAAACTTTATTTTTCAATAGCTCTTCCAATATATTTTACTATATCCGTAATTTACTGGACTCTTATGAAAACTGATAAAGAAACCCTTCAAAAGATAAAATTAATAAAAGGTTTGAAGCTTTTAAATTCAAGCTCGCTTTTTGTATGTCTTATTTTTTGTGCTACTCAAATTATGATGAAAACTTATTGGATTGATAAGCCGGGACTTTTATTACAGATAACAGCTCTTCAAGTTTTTGTTTGTTCATTGTTATTACGTTTTTGGGAGCATAATGTTAAAAATGCAAGAGAGAGAAAAACTTGAGTTTTATATTGGCCTATTTAGAATTTTTAAATTAAGGAAAAAAATAAATGTTACAAGACAAACCTGAAATAATACCCCAACTTGTTAAAATATCAATATATAGTTTACCGGTGTTTTTTTTAATTCTTGCCGTGATTTATACATCCTTTGGTAAAAAGAAAATTAAGATTTCCCAAAACAAATTAAGAATGATTTGCTGGTCTTTTTTGCTATATCTTCTTTGTCAATGGATCGTTTTTCAGTTTGCATCATTTAACATTATAGGGGATGTATATTCGGTTAATCGGAGCCAAATCATACCTATGTGGGTCATATATGCAGGTTTAGTTCTTTCTGTTTTTTCAATCGGATTGGTTTTCAATTTAAGTAAACAAATTGATTTAAAAAAAAACGAAAAATTTTCAGTTAATACTTTCTCGGATAGCTTTATCAGCTATCCCTATTTGCATAACAGCATTGTTTCTATCGATTTTTTTTTAATAACAATGATCACATAATTTATGTGATTAGAGTTTTAAAAGAGAACAACGAGCCGGAGTTTGAGGCTTTTGTATTGGATCTTTATATGGAGATATAATTTTATAATGTTTTTGCAAGTCAATTTTTGTAAAAGGGTGTTGCTACATTCCAACTTTTGCTTTTATACAAAACTTTCTTTACAATAAATTCATAATTTTTACATATTCATTTAAAATTTATTCCAGGAGTACGTAATATGCTTCAAATTACTTTTCGTAAAATGCAGATCTTTAACAATTGGATCTTGCGCATTTTAATTTTATCTTTTCTATCTATCGTTTCTTTTGCAGATGAACACATTGATCCCTATTTAACTGCAGCAATAACAAGTGAACCATCTTCAATTGTTGGAGGATGTATAAATGCAGTAACAGGTGATTTTGTTTTTGCATCTACAGATTTAATAGCTTCCGGAGAAGAACCTTCAAGCTTAAACCACTTGTACACTAGTAGGTTAAGAAAAACTAATCTTCAGGGAGGTCTTCTAACAGGAGAACATTTATTTATAAGATGTTACAACAATAAAGAGTTTGTAATAAAAGAACCCTCTGGAATTGAACTTATATATTAGACTTCTTGTGTAATTAAAAATTTTATTTTTTAATATTTTCTTAAAAAAAAGTTATAGGGAGAAAATTAATCGAAGAAAAAGATTTGATCTAATAGTAGGAAATTATAATCATGAAAT
>SDBV01008345.1_pt1 | contig 14006 bp, 30 predicted proteins | sample 2277081 | NCBI WGS metagenome assembly SDBV01 (sample SAMN10402039, study PRJNA504765) | marine sediment metagenome | isolation source: marine sediment core GS10_PC15, 223 cmbsf | place: Arctic Ocean: Southern Knipovich Ridge | collected 2010 | reverse complement strand
AGACGCGCGAGCAATCTGCGGACTTCTGGCCGTCGGAGTGGAACGGCAACCAGTCCTTGGCCTGGAAGCGGTCGTAGAAGACCCCCACGTTCTTGCCAGCCGCCGATGCGCAGAGAACGCGGACGGAGGCGGCGCTCTGCTCGTACCCGAAGGTTGCCTTGAAGACTGCGTCGGGAACGATCTTGGCTTCGTCGAGAATTACGAGGACGTGTTTCGCGTGGAAGCCTTCTAGGTTTCCGGGGTCCTTGCACGACACTCCGATGGCGAAGCTGTCCGCTTTCGCGTTCCACTGCGTAGTCAGAATATCCGGACCAAGCGCGGGACCCCGACGGCCGGCGAGCCGAAACTGCTTGCCGATCTCGCGCCATTGCATTTCCTTTACCTGCCGAAATGTCCCGCTGGTCGTCACCGTCACCGCGTCGTCGTAGCAGAGAGTATGCCAAATCGTCAGCCATGCTTGTACGGTCGTCTTCCCGGCACCTCGGTAGGCTCGCCACGCGATCTTGTGACAAGGGCTCTTTTCCCCGAAGGCGTTTAAGACCGCTTCCTGCTTGTCCCGAAACCGTGGGTTCCAAATGTCTGAGACGAACGCAGCCGGATAGTTCCGGTAGCGAGCCATGATCGCTTCGCGCGCAAGGATCATGCATCAGGAATCCCAGTCATCAGCTCAGCGCACGTTGGCGCGTCAGTCGCGATGCCAGACTCCTTGAATGCCGCCATCGCCTTGGCCTTGGCGTCGCCATCGTTCATTCCGAGGATTGCGAGCAAGACCTCTGCGGCCTTCGCGCGCTGCTCAGCCGGATTCGTTACTTCAATCCTGTTCGACCATGGCGTACCGCCGTAGGCAGCAAGGTACTTCGACAAAGCGCCGACGTGTGGCTCAGCGAACTCGGTGGTGGTCGTCGTCTTCGTGATTTTGTTGCCTACGGTCTCGACGGCCGTCTTGACGATCTTCCGCCCGCCCAGGCCCTCGTCGAGCATTGCCAACTCGGCGTGTATCACGGAGCCAGCCCGCGCCCCCCTGTAGGCGTCCGAAAAGTCAGCGCGACAGGTGAGCCGATGCATCGAAGATCGGGCGCACGCGTGCTTCTTGGCGAGAAACGTCAGGGACGCGCCCTTGCTGGTATCGTCCAAAATTGCAGCGAGTTCGGCAGCGCTCCACGCCCGGAGTGGCCGACCTCGTTTGCGTGTGGTCTTCCGCTTGCGGCCCTTTGTAGGTTTCCGGGCGCGCTGATTCCGCTTCGCCGCGGGCTTCCTCTTCACGCGTTTTCGCACGACCTTCCGGCGCCTCGGACGCTTCGCTATCTTCCTCTTGCGCTTCTTCCAGTTTGGGGTTCTCACAGGCAAGTTAAGAAGCCTATACGCCGAAACGGACCGCCTGTCTACTAAAAACGGTCTACTTTAGACCGCCCGTGTCCAGAACGGACCGCCATTGAAAAGCCCACGGGCGGAGTGGACCCGTGGGCTAGGGAGGTGAGCGGGATGAAGTCAGCGGTGCCTTAGCTCACCGTAGAAGTCGAATTCACCGAACGTGTACGTCAGCCAAACCGAAGGGATCTGCTTGAAGACGAAGTGCATCGGGAAGGTCATGGCCAGGTCTGGCTTGCGCTGTCGCTCCCTCTCGATCCACACCCCGAGCGTGAGGCCGGCGAGGATGAGCCACCAGATCACAGGCCCAGCCTCCGTATCTCCGCGTCGTTGCGAATCATGTCCCGAAGCTGCCGCGCAAGGATTGCCTCGATCTCTTTCCACGGGAGCGGCTTCAATGGGCAGATCTCGAAGCTGCACTTGACGAGCGTCGGGCAGTGTCGCGCCGTGCCGCCTACTGGGATACAACACCAGTTCTCCCACCGCGGACCATTCCTGTCGCATCGGCGGCTTAATCTCCACCACCACGCGATGCGGTTCACCCCTTCACCTCCAGTGGCCAGCGTTTGAGACACGCCGCGCAGCGCATCCAGCGGAACGGGCCTTCCTCCGACGGGAAGATCGTGACCAGGCAAATCGCTCCGAGCGCTTCGAGGAGCTCGCAGTGCGTCTCGCCTTTCGTGCGTGCGTACTCGCAGTTTCCGCAGCTATCCTCAGCACTGACCTCGACCTCGATCATTACTCTCTGCGTCTTCATGGTTTCGCCTCGAACGGCATCCCGCACTGTGGGCAACGGTCGAACTTCACGTCAGCGTCCTCGCGCTTACGAACCAGCGTGGCCATCGCGCCTTTCTCATCGGGCGGATCGCCGTAGCCGAACACTGGGGTGGTCACCACCGCAGCCTTGTATTCGCGCCACGAGAAGCCCTGCCATTCGTGATCGCACGCGGCCTGCCGTTTCTCCGTAGCAACGACAGCCGCAGATAGGTCACGGACAAGCGTCTTCCCACCACGTACGCTAACGACCAACTTGCTCCAGAACGGGATAAACGCCTTCGCGGCCTCCAGTAGCTTCATCGTCTCCTCCGGCTTTCGCAGTAGTTCACGCCACGAACCAACACGCATTTCACATCGCAAAAGACGAACGCGTTCGGGTCGCCTCCGGGCTTGGCATGGACGCAGTCATCACAGGGACGCTCGGGCTTCTTCGCCGCGGCGCCCTCCAGCGCCTTGAGCCTCTCGGCGACATCGTCCGACCACTTGAAGAGCCGATCCGTGTTCTCGCCGTTCTGTCGCACGACGGAAGCAGAGGCGGTTTCATCCTCTAGCTTCTTGATGCGCTCCGTTAACTCGAAGCAGACGGTCATCGCTACGCCACTCTCAACCTTCGCTCCCACCGGCTCCATCGCCGTGTACGGGTGCCAATGGTGGCACCCACCATCGGCGGGTTCGGGTTGACCAGAGACCCGGCAGTCGACGTTTGTGCGCGCACGCGGCCCTATACCACCGTGGTTAATGAGTTTCGCACTCGCGCAGTTCCTGCATTCTCGGTTCATCGTTTCCTCCGTTTCTTTCGGCAGCCGCAACCCTTCTTCCGCGGCCGCGGCATCTTACCTGGCCGCATGTCGCTTTCCTTCATACCGTAGCCACAGCCGCAGTGGACGCAGGCGCGCCACCATCCGCCCTTGCGCCAGACGCGGCGCATACCATCTCCGCAGGCGGGGCACACAGTCGGATGTTTCGTCACGCCAATTTCGCCATCTCCTTATGGTCTAACTTAAGTGCTCGTCGATGGAGCGGGCAGGCCGGGGAGTATTCACAGGCGCGCCACCAGCATGAGGCGACATCCATATTCTGCGCGTTCGCTGTCGCCATTTCAGCTATAGCTTCGCGGTGCTTGTCCCGTAGTTCGACCGTCAGCTTCCCGTATCCTGGCCCGCGGTGTGCCTCGGGCGTGAGCGGTACGATGAATCGCTCGCAGGCCAGCCCGCGGCCAGTTCGGCCAAAGACATGGTGGAGTTCTAGCCCACGATACTTCGCCTTGAGGATCTCGGCGACCTCTGTCCATTGGTAGTCGCGCATACTCACCGTGCTTTCCTCCAATCGAACTTGGCGAACTTCCGCCGATAGTACCAGTAGCGATCCTTGACGGCGGTCACGTTCCTGAGCGACCCCTTGCCGCCCTCGCCAGCGTTGTGGAATTTGTACGCGTCGAAGATGTCGTGAACGCTCTTGTGCGTATCGAGCAGGTCGCCAAGGTTCGCCGCGGTCAGGTCGAGATTGAGGTCGGGCTGGTAGAGGATCTGCGGCCGATCCCGGATGGCGTCGGCCAGCGCCTTGTCCTTCCAGAGCTTCTCCGCGATCTCGCACGCCCGGACCCACCACATCCCGCCCATGCCACGATCCGAGTCGCCTGCGCCCATGGCACCCTTCGGGCGGATGCCAGAGGCGCTTGCCTTGAACTTCGACTCTTGCCAGATCACCGCGGCGAACGCGAGCGGAGAAATGTCGTACTCCTGCGAGTAGCGCATCAACAGCTTCGCCGTCCGTGTGGACCCCGTCTCCGTGCGGAGGAAGAGCATCATGCGACAGTCATCGATGGACGTGATCCACGGCGGTACCATCAAGGTGGCCGCGGTGATCGCAACGCCCACAAGCGACGAGGCGATCCGCCAGATCCACGTTCGGGTCATTCTGCCAACTCACTTTCCACGGCCCGGATGGTCTCATGCATCCCCCGACATTGCGCGAAGACTACGCCGCCGTATACGAGAATGGCCAACAGCACGGAACCGAGAAGCCACCGGTCATCAGCTATCATCGCGCCCTCTTGTAGAGTTCGGGCGCCGAGGCATAGCGCGTGAATGCCCCGGCGGTCCCGAACCAGAAGTCCAAATCGCGGCATAGGAACGTCGCGATCATTTCAGCCGAGCGACCGCTTCCTCGATGTAGTCCTCGAGGATCTCGCTGGATTCCTTCAGCCCTTCGTTGAGCATGTGCTTGCGCACCGCGGTGATCGTCTTCGCGAATGCTTCCTTGCGCTCGGCCGCAGTCAGCTTGCCGTCGGTGGCCGCCGACTTCAAGCCAGACACGAAGGTCTGCATTGTCGAACTGACGGCGGTCGTGATGATCCGCAGAATCCGATCTTGCCGTTCCTCGCGAGCTTCCACTTGCGCTTCGGTCTCCTCGCGCTTCCGCTTGGTGTTGATCCACCCGATCACGTGGCGAGCCACGACGGGCAAGACGAGCGTCACCACGAATATACCCAGATTCAGCAGTGCTGGCGTAGCCCTCGACATTCCTTCGCTCCAGTCCATCTCATTCCTCCAGTTCGGCGAGAGTTTCCTTCGCCGACTTGCAAACGTATTCGACCTCCTCGTCACGGAGGTCGGAGAACAGAGGTAGGCTCACGACTTCTGCCGCGGCCTTCTCTGCGTTCGGGCTGTCGCCTCGTTCGAGGTGCTTCCATGCGGTGAGCGAATAGATGGCGGGGTAGTGGACTTTGCACGCCACGCCGCGGTTCTCCATCAGCCTGATGAACCCGTCCCGGTTGGAGCAAATCTTCCCGTCGCCTGTGCCCGGTATCCGCAGGACGTGCAGGCCGTGGGCGTCGTCCATTCCTGACTTCACCGATCGTTTGGGAACGGCGCGCTCGTACTCGAGGCGAATATCAAGCCGCTTCTGGCGCCGTTCCTCCGCCGTCTCCATCTGCGACACCGCGACCGCCGCGAGGATGTCGGGCAGCATGAATGCGCCGCCCGGCTGGACGATGTCGTAGCCGTGGCCCGTGCGCGTGTGCGCATCCGCGTCCATCCCGTGGCACCGCGCGCGCTTAAGCCACACCGCCAGCTCGTCGATCTCCGTCGTCACGATCCCGCCCTCACCGCAGGTGATTTGCTTCGTCGCCTGCAACGAGAAGACGTGCGCGTCGGCCTGAGTCCCGATGGGCTTGCCGTCGCGGCCAATGCCGCCGAGAGAGTAGGCCGAGTCGCAGAGGCGGAAACGGTAGCAAGGAGGCGACGCATCGCAGGCCCGGCCGCCGTAATCCATCGTGACATGAAAGTCGCCCGAGCAGAAATGCGTACAGAGATCGGACGCGTCACAGTCGATCAGATCGACGTACTTGAACCCAGCCAACACCATCGCGTTCGCCGCGAAGTGTCCCCCCAAGGCTGGAACGCTACAGCGAGGCACGTTCACATTCGGGCCGAACCACTTCGCCACCAGCATCATGCCCGTCGTCGCAGAGTTCACGGCGATGGCGTGGCGGGCGCCCGTCAGCTCACGTACCATCGCCTCGAGGCGCTCCGTCATTCCTCCCGACGTGATCCAATCGGCGTTGACGCAGTCGGCTACCAGGTGCAGCGCCCGCGAGCTGACCGTTGGCCGGTGAAACGAAACCTTCATGATTCCTCCCCTTCTATCTCGGTCATCTTCGTATAGAGCCACCCCCGCGCCCTGATGTCGCGTGGGATCTTCTCGCGTTCCTCGACCAGCTTCGTCCAGCGGGCCTCGGCCTTCTCGGCTCTGGCTACGGCGTCCCCGTACCCCTTGAATGTCCTGTCGTGCCCCCGCTTTTCGATTTCCCAGTCTTCTCGATCTCGTTTGATCTGCGCCTCGGCCTTCTCCGCACGGGACTTCCACTTTTCTCGATCTCGCATCTCGCGGTCCAGCAACGGAAGGTGGCCACCCCTCTCCTTGCTCTCCCCCGTGGCTTCGCCCTGGATCTCCTGCATTCGGTCCATGAGGACGTGAGCGACGTCCGGCTCGTCGCAGGACAGCCCGATCATCTCAGTGCCGAACTTCTCCCACATGGCGCGGTAGTCGCCATCCCCCTTGTCTGCTTCCTCGACCGCACGAATGGCTTCTGTAACATTAGCCTCCCACACACACATCCTCATCTCGACAATCCGCTCATGGTCCCCGCTCGTCAGCATGTAGTAGCACACCCTGAAAGCACCTTCGATCTTTCTCGTCGCCTTCACCAGTCTCGCTACCTCGGGGGTCATGGGGTTGCCTCCGACAACTCGCTCTCCACTGCCATCTTGCCTCGCTGGCATTGTGGAGAGACCACGATCCCATACACAAGCGCTGCGAAGAAGACCGAGACCCACAGCCATCTATCCTTCATTCACTCTCTCCCTCCCCGGCATCTCCTTGAGAGCAGGACAGTCGGGACGGCCGCCTTTCGGGCATCGCGGGTAGCCAGAAAGCCTCATGCACAGGTTGGGAGTGTTCGCCCCGTTCTCCCTTCGGCGCTTCCTTGACGCACAGACGCCGACCATCCACGCCATGAATTCCTTGCTGGGCTTCACCAGCGAGTGCATCTTATCGTCCAGCCCATCGAGGCAGTCCTTGCACAAGACCTTTGACGGCGGGCACGGCGGCTCGCCACACCCGTTGCAACATTCCTTCAACGGCTTCATCTCAAATCCTCCCCGCACATCGTGCAGAACGGCCCATCACCTAGGTGGCCACACTCCTTCGCGCACGCCTCTCTCTTCGCAAGCAGGGCCTCGGCGGCTCGCCTCTCCGCGATGAGCAGATTTCGGCACCGTCGCTCCTCATCGCACGCTCCGGGTACGCTTCGGTTACAGTATGCCAGCAACAAGTCTTCGGCCCACTTCGTCGCCTCCACCAGCTTCCGCAGTACGTCAGCCATTGGCCTTTCCCTCCTCTCGGGGAACGCCGTACTTCAACCAGATCGGGCACGTTTTCTTGCGCGTAGGAACATTCGCAAGGAACGGGGGGCCGTGGAAGCACTCTCCGCTGAAGCTCATCCTCTTTCGGCACCAGTACAAGCAGAACGTCCTCCACGGGATCTTCACGTCGCTCATCGGTGGACTCCGATGTCATAGAGAGCGTCGAGGATCTGGTACGGACGCTTGCAGTCCTTGTAGCGAATGCACGCCTCCACCAGCGCGAGTAGCTTGCGGGCGTCGTCAGACCCGAACGGCATCCTCGCCTCAGACGGTCCGCACATCTCGACCTCTACCGAGAGACCCTTGGCTTTCCATGTTCGCAGCTTCTCCAGCGTCGTCATCGCGTCAGACATTCTTGCTCTCCTCAAGGAGACGGGTGATCTCGGGGAGCAGGGCACTCGCCTTGCGGTTGATCCACTCAGGAGTGTTGATCGTCGCCCTCACCTTCTCCAGCGCATCCCGGTAGCCCTTCGCCTCCCAGTATTTTTTGGCGTGCTCCATCGTCTTCCTCGTAGCGGCTACTCCGCCCCGCATCAGTTCGGCCTCCCGCACACCGCGTCCTTACACAGCAGAATCCACCAATCGCCAGGCACAGGAACCGCCGCGCCGAAGTGACGACGGCCACCATCCATCGCCGCATCGATGACGTAGGCGAAGACGTCAACGCGGCGCATCGGATCTCCAACATTCGGGTGTGGCATCCTCGCGGTCATTCGCTTCCTGCGTGTGAATGTCCACGATCTCCTGCCGCGTCACGGTCTTCTCCGCACGATAGCGCTCGCAGGACATTCCGAGAGGGAAGCCACAGAAAAGCCCAGCCAGTAGGAAGCCGATCACGATCATGTCCATCCTACTCATACCGCCCCGCACTCCTTCCGCATGTACGCCTCCATCGCGTCAAGCTGCGCGTCCGTCATCGACACAAGCACCGGCTTCCGAAACCGCTTGCGCTCCTTGAAGTCCAGCACCACCGCGCGCTCGGCGTCCTCCTTCCGCGCCTGCTCCGCAAGCCACTCGTTCTGGCTACGAGGCATTGGTGCCGCCCACGACTCGTAGTGGCGCATTCCCCGTCAACTCCGCACGGCTCCTCAAGATGTCCTTGCCCCACGTCTCGCGCGTGAAGCCTCGCTCAAACCGCAACCGCAGCTTGAACGCATCGCGCCCTCGCGCAACATCCTCTTCGAGCTTCACCGACAGGAAAGACCCCACCGGAAGACCTACGCGGTAGCAGTATTCACGCAGAGCCGCGTCTACCTGCGCAAAGAATTTGTCCGTTGCGCGAACCTGGGCGTCTTTCACTTCTTCCCCCGCTTCTGGCCGGTCTTGCGCAGGAAGTCGTTGACCAGCGTGCCGATCGTTTCCATGCTCGGCGTCGCCACTTCCCCACGCTCCGGTGGATGCGGCTGCAAGGATCGCGTGTTCTGGTGGAGAAGGTTCCCAAGATCGACGGGCACCGGCATGTACGAGGAATTGTCGACCAGGTAGTTGCAGGCCGCTTGAACATCCCGCGGCAGATAGCGCCTCGCCACTCGGATGTATCCAGCCGCCGCGCCCTTACTCAGATCCCGACCCCACATGGAGCCGATCGTGTCCACGAATTGTGCGGCTATCTCCTTGCTGTCCATCTTCTTCCCTCGCTTCCTTGAGTGCTTCCATGATCGCCACCCGCCTGGATAGCGCCTTGCCGGTCAACGGTGTCCTCGGTTTCTCTGGTGCGTCCCGGTACTGCTCGATGTGCTTCGCGTCACGGACGCACAATTCCAAGGACAGGTACGCCTTGCCCTGCTCGTTCATCCCGAGATTCCACGGAGTCCTGTGCATCCCATCGATCGCATCGCGGAGATCCTCGACGGAATAGCCGTCCTGGTCGAGGCGAGCCTTGATCTTTTTCCACTCGTCGAGCTTCGCGTGTAGCCGCGGGAACTTGCGCGGATGATAGGTCTGGTAGTGCGCGAAAACAGCGCGGATCTCGTCCGCCGCTTTAGTAGTAGTGGTAGTAGAGGATGGGGAAGTAGAAGTAGTAGAAGAGGGAGAAGGGGAAGGGGAAGAAGAGCCGGAAGGTAACGGAGTCTTTCCGCGCTTTACCGGAAGTTTACCGGAGTTCTTCCGTTTCATCAATCGGTTGTATAGCTTGAGGTTAGAGTGCCTCAGAGATTCCCTTGCGTAGTGCTGATGCTGAATCCAATCGTGGAGCATGAGAGATTCCGAATCGGTTTTTTCAAGCCAGTTTTCAGAAAGTAACGTCTTGAAGAGGTCGCCGGGCTCCCCAGTCCACTTCGCCGCGTACTCCACATCAGACGATTCCCAGCCTACCAGGAACCCGTCGCGGCGTTGCCGGAGGGCGGCGCCCCACAGATTGTAGAGATGCCACAGCAAGGCAGAGCGGTCGATCCCCAGTGACCGAGCAGCCCTCCGAAACTTCGGCTGGTCGCCCAGATCTACGTCAACCGAAACGTACACGCTACCTCTTCCCGTGGAATTTGCTATGGCACCGACCGCACAAGACTACAAGGTCGGCAGCCTTTTCCATGCCGTAGCGGTCGTAGGTTCGGTGGTGAACGTCGAGCTTCTTGCTCGCGCTGTTGCAAAGCTGGCACCGATGTTCTGCTCGCTCCACGGCCCATTCTCGGATTACAGCCCACCGCCTCGTCCTCTTGTACTGATTCCACGTTGGGGAAACTACGAATTCGGGCGCGTACCCATCCGAGTCCATGATGATGGCATTTCTCAACATCACATTGAGATAGTCGCGCTCGTCTACGAGATGCTCGCCGTCGGCCTCCATGGAGCGCCGTACTTCTTGTTCTACGGCTGGACAGAAATCACCAAGCGTGAACGAGCCCACCTTGCCCCCCTCCCAGTGTATATGAACCTCCCCGGCGAGGCGGACGTGAGTTTGTGAGGACGCATGCCGCGACCCCGCCGGGGGTTGGTTCCTGTTGAATTGCTTGGAGCGTCCTCACACTATCTCCTTACCGCGTCAGTCCAGTCGAGTCAACTATTTCTTGTGCGAGCCTCGATGATCTCCACGGGGAAACCCTCCACCGCCGGGCAGCCTTCGAAGTTCACGACCGGCTTGCCCTTCTGGCCGAAGCAGCGGAAGAACCAGCCGGGCTGGCCGTCCTGCTTCTCGCCAGACATGCGGTTGTTGCAGGCTGGGCACATCCACTCCCAGATCAGGCGCATCGCTTCGTCGTGCTTCATCGAACGACCCCCGGCAACAACGGCGCCGCGGCGAACCCGCGGAGCCGGTTCTCGGCCATCGCGATATAGTCAGGGTTGAGCTCGATGCCGACGAACTCGCGGCCGTACTTCGCAGCCACGGCGCCGGTCGTCCCGCTGCCGGCGAAGGGGTCGAGGACGGTCCCGCCGGCGGGGCAACCGGCCAGCACGCAGGGGGTAATGAGATCGGGCGGGAACGTCGCGAAATGTGCCCCCTCGTAGGGCTTTGCCGCCACGGTCCACACGTCGCGCTTGTTCCTACCCAGAGGATGGGTCGCGCTCGGAGGCTGATTCGTCTTGCTCTGCATACCGGAGCGCAGTCTCTCGGCCCGATCCTTTCCTTTATTCCAGTCTCCGACTTTCCCGTTTTCGTACTCCCGCGGATCCGCCTCGTTGCCAGTTCGCTCGCGGATCGCATCGGCGTCGTAGTAGTACCGCGCTGACTTCGCCAGCAAGAATATGTGTTCGTGGGACTTCGTGGGCCGGTCGGTGATGCTCTCTGGCATCGGGTTCGGCTTGTGCCAGATGATGTCCGATCGCAGCCACCAGCCGTCGGCCTGTAGGGCAAAGGCCACGCGCCACGGGATGCCGACGAGGTCCTTCGGCTTGAGGCCGATGGGAACCGGTGAATGCTTTTGCTTGCCGCCCTGTTCACGCTTGGCACCCCCGGTGTTGTCTTGTCGCGAGTATCCCGCCGCCGCGTAGCTGTCTCCAAGATTCAGCCACAGCGTCCCGTCGTCACGCAGGACGCGCCGCACCTCGCGGAAGACCTCGGCCATCCGCTCGACGTACTCCTCGGGCGTAGGCTCGAGACCGAGCTGGCGGTCGACGCGGCGAGCGCCGCACTTGCTGCAAACGTCCAACATCGGGTGTCCTTGCTGATAGGTTCTCCCATCACGCACAACCGTGTTCTGGGACGTACACCGGAAATGGTTGAACTCAGGATCGCCGCCTTCCCACTCGGCCGTCCCGTAGTCCCGCAGGCCCCAGTATGGCGGCGAGGTCACGCAACAGTTCACGCTCCCGGACTCGAGCGTCTTCAAAACTTCGATGCAGTCGCCTTCGTGGATCATTCGTTCTCCTTACGGGCTTGATCGTCGCTCTCTTGGCCCAACCGGTAGGCCTCTGCGCCATGGCGCTTTCGGGGAGCAGTACCGAGCGCCCGACATGCCTGCCGAACGTCCATCCCCCGCTCCTGGCAAGATGGAAGCGACTATCAAGTGCCCCCGGCTGTAACCCGGTGGGGGCGGCCCGGGTGAGTATTTGCCGATCAGGTCGGCGGGCTCTCCAGCCTGATTGCGGGTCCCTACCTACGCTACCCGCGAACCAGCCCCGGCCCTCACAAGTGCATCGGCACCTTTCTCTAGGGTGTCCTACCGGGGCGCTCCGTTCCGGATTCTTGTTTGGCGCTCCGGCTCGCGCACTTATGTCCCCGTGGGCTTCCGTTTCCGGCTCCCTCCACGGTTCCATCTGCCCCCTCACCCTACGACGGGTAGTCCCGGATCTGCACGTCTCGGCGCGTCAACTGCTAACCGAGCGGCGGGAGGCGCACTATCCCGTAGAGCCATCACCCTACCACGGTCGATTACAGATCCAGACGGGGGCGTCGCTGCCGGGGCGCCCGCTTGCGCGGTTTGCCGTTCCCCAGGCAGCGGAAAGTCGCTAACTCATACGGTCGTCGGGCCTCCCTTCTGCTCATGGGCACTCCCAGTCGCTGCGCACGAACGCTGCCATCCCTCGTAGTGCTTCCGAAACCACGGCCGCACGCGGAAGTCGAAGATGAGTTGATCCATGTTGACCTTGATCTCAAGCCGCAGGTGGCAGCGCTGGCAGAGAGCCGCCAGGTTCCACCGCTCGACGTTCGACTTGTTGCCGTCCAAGTGATGCACGGTCAGCATGTGGCCAGTCTTCGCGTCGTTGACGTGCGGCTGGTCGCAGCGCTCGCACTTCCAGCCCTCCTCGTCTTTCACCTTCGTGGCGATCTCCGCCCAGTCCGCCGGGTATTCGCCCCTGTGGCGGTTAGCCCAGGGCACGTCGATTGTTCCCCAGAACTCCAGCCCCATGGCAGAGATCGCAGTCTTCCCACCCGAGCGGGCCTGCGTTGCTCCGACCTGTGACGTTGATGCGCTTCCGTCCCTCGCACTGCGGGCATTCGTCGCCGGGCCTCAATCTCTTCCTGCCGACAAACACCTTGAGCATATCGCGATGCCATGCCTCTTCGATTCTCCACGCCCTGCGGGCATCTCGGATGACCTTGGCCAGTGTGCGCAGAACCGCGAAGACGATCATCGCACTTCCACCTTGCCCCCCTCGACGTGCAGCCGCGCGTCGCAGAGATCCCACAGCGACGGCAGGTGCAGCACGGGGAAGATCCTCGCCTCGCACATCGCGGCCGCCTTACGCAACATGCCGATGTAGAGCGGCCCGTTGGCCATGTCCAAGCCCGTCGTGCATTCGTCGCGGAAGATGTCTCGCATCGGGATGTCGGAATTCCGGTTGTTGTAGACCACCCCGGCGAGCGACAGCGCCTCGTTGAGCAACGCCTGCTCCCCGGTCGACTTCACTGACGCGCTGCAATCTGTGCCTCGCTCGTTGTCGAGCACGGTGATGTCGCAGATTTCTAGCGTCTTGCCCTTCTTGGCTGCCGCCGCCTGCGTCGCAAGGCGGACGGTGAACCTGGAGCCGTAGCACTCATGGAGGATGTCGTTGCAGATCGCGCTCAGTTCGGGCGCGGCCGCGTCGATGAGGTAGGCCTGAATCCCCTTCGGCCCGCACGCGTCCCTGAGCGTTGCCCAATCGTCGAGGTCCGTCGTCTTCGCGGCGATCGTCTCCCGCGTGTCCTTGAGCGTGACGGCGGCCTCGTCGGCGAGCCGCTTGCGCTCCTCAAGGCGGGCGAGTTCGTCACGCTTGCCTTGCAGTGCGGTGCGTGCGGTCTTGACGGCAAACGCGTCGGGGTAGGCTGGCTTGCGCTCTTGGTGCGCCTCTCGGCTCGCGCCTGCTTGCTCGGACATATCGTGTGCCGACTGCATCCTCGCGTCGGCCTTCTTGCCGTTCTCCTCCTCCACCGTGATCTGGCAAGCGACGGCGTTGATTCGCTGCGCCGCGGCTTCCATACCGGCGAGTGCGATCTTCGCCGTCGCGATCCCCGCTGCCCTTTCGCGAATGGCGGGGAGTCGCGCCTCAAGTTCCTTTGGTCCTTTCGTGCCAGGCGGCTGCGGTTCCGTTAGCTCTGGACTTGCCTGCGCAGTCGCAAGGGCCTCCTCGTTTGCCGGGATCGCGTCTCGATGCTCGATTGCTTCCTGTAGAAATTCGCACTGCTCGAATTGGGCCTTGCATTCCACATTCCCAAGCATGGCGGCTTGCTCTTTGGATTTGGCGAGATCGGTCTGCGCCGACAGGATTGCGTGATCTCTCGCCGTCTTGGCGCGGTCGTATTCATTCTTGACCGTCGCGTACTTCCCCTCCACTTCCATCTCTGCGCGGACCTCACGCTCGATCTCTGCCGGGTCTTCGCACTCCTGCGCGGCCCTCTCTTCATACAGGTCACGGTTAGAAAGCTTCGCGTCCAGCGTCGTGCGCTCGGTGCGCAACGCCGTGACCCGCCCGGCGATCTCGACGGCCGCCTTCTCGGCGCGGGCCTTCTCGGTCGTGGCCGCGGCGACCTTCGCGACGATCTCGGCAACGGCGGCGCTCCACTCCTCGACGAGCTTGCGC
>SDBV01008344.1_pt1 | contig 14006 bp, 12 predicted proteins | sample 2277081 | NCBI WGS metagenome assembly SDBV01 (sample SAMN10402039, study PRJNA504765) | marine sediment metagenome | isolation source: marine sediment core GS10_PC15, 223 cmbsf | place: Arctic Ocean: Southern Knipovich Ridge | collected 2010 | reverse complement strand
GGGACATGAGGAGAGAACCGCCGATATTGCCGCCTACCCATGATTTTTGATCCGAGCATTCAAGTATGGATCCGATCATCGATACAGTCGTTGTTTTGCCGTTCGATCCGGTAACTCCGCATATCTTTGCCGGGCACTGCCGAACAAAAAGCCCGACCTCCGTTTGAAGAATTACGCCGGATGAGAGTGCCGCACTTACATACCCGGAGTCTCTCGGCACAGCAGGATTCACAACCACCATATCGGCATGGGTGAAATCACCCATTTCGTGCCTGCCGAGCACGAACCTTATACCGAGGCCTTCGAGCCCGGAGACCGATTCCGAAAGCTCATGTTCCTCTTTCAAATCGGTCACAGTAACCCTGGCTCCTTTACCGGCAAGAAACTGTGCTGCGCCAAGACCGCCGCCGAATTTGCCGAGTCCCATAACGGTTATATGCATATTACGGATTTTTTCAATGTTAAAAAGGGTCATTGGGGGAATATCTTTTTTTGAGTTATAAAAAGCTGTAAACCGTGCTGAATTTTATAATATCAGCGGCTCCATATTAATATTCATCATTGTATAAACAATATCGCGGAATTCCGTTTCTGTAAAACCAAGAGCATTCAATGCTGAAGATTTGATTTCGGGGACCTTTTCCCAGTACGGCCCGTTTATATCAGAGGCAATTGCAAGTACATCGGCCACATGGATAACAGCTGTCTTTTTCGAATGATATTTTTTTGCCTTAAAATCGTGATGCCACCTTACCGATGCTGTAATATTTTTGGGCATATCCCAATCTTCAAGAGTCCAGCTGCCGATCTCTCCATGGTCTACACTGATAATTTCACGTTCTGCAATAAATGATGGGACACCATTATCTATAGCATACTGTTTTATTTTCATGTGGTTCTCCGGAAAATATGTTTCCAGGATGAAACTTCCTAAATCATGAAGCAGGCCTACAACTGCTATCTCCTCTACTTTATAAAGATTTGCCTCAGTTGCAAGAAATCGGGCGATAAGAGCTGTCCGCTTTGAATGTTCATACAATCTTTTATTTACTTCACTCATTTTTGAAATGATTGTGGATCCAAGCGCTATCATTTTTATGGCATTCCATCCAAGGAGCACGACAGCGTGTAAAACGGTTTCTATTCTGTTTTGGAAACCATAAAAACCTGAATTAGCGATATTCAGCACCCTTTTGGATAGATCCGGGTCCGTTTCAATAACTTTGGCAAGATCATGGAACGAAGTATTCGGATCATTGAACATGGTTATAATCGGAACAGTTACCCTGGCAACATTGCTCAAAGAAGGGTTGGAATCCATAGATAATTTGAGAATTTCTCTGTTAAGTGACTTTTTTTCCATTATCTGTCCGGGTATTTGCTATTGTGTCTTTTATCCAGGATTTAACATGGTTCATGAGGGGAACTTTGTCTACATAGCTGAAACGGTTATCGATGTTACTAAAAGCTTCTTTTATTGAAATGTTTTTCTGATCACGGTTTTCGATGATTACCGACTGAACCTTCAGTTCCTTCAGAATTTCTATTCGCTGATATGTAAGTACAGTGCCGGCACCAAAAAGATTTACATCATTGACAACGACATCACGGGCGAGGACATCTCCATCGATAGCCGAGCCGATATTTACTGTTGGCATGAAAACAATCCCTTATACATTTACAGAGTTCATTGTTTTACCGGAAGCTTTTATAGTAAAATATATGAAAAGTATTGTCGTTATAGCAAAAATAAACAGACTCACTATCTGGTTATGCGAGAGGTGAAAAACAGTCAAATTGCTTTCGTAATACCTTGAATAATCGATTATGAACCTTCCCAGAGAATAGAAATTAAAATATAGTAAGGATGTGAAGCCGTTAAACTTTTTATATCGTTCAAGAGTAATCAAAGCGATAAATATTAAAAGTCCCGCAAGTGAGCTGTAAAGCTGTGATGAATGGATGTTTATTCCCGGATAATACATTCCTGCCGCAGAGTTTTCCGGAAAAATCATCCCGAAAATCGATTCTGTGGGTTTCCCGAAACAACAGCCGTTCAAAAAACATCCTATCCTCGTAAAGAATTCACCCAACCCTAATGACGGCGCGAAATAATCCATGAATTTAAACATATTCAACTTGTGTATATAAAGGTATATGGCTGCTGCAATTGTTGCCATAATCAGACCGCCATATAGAACCAGTCCACTGATTCCAATCTGACCATCGCTTCCGACAGGCCAGAAAACATTTTTCAATAAAATGAAAAAACGATATATAAAATTAAGATTTTCATCCGCATTAAATTCACTGAGGTGGCTTATTACATAGTATAACCTGGCGCCTACGAGAGATGAAATCACAAGCCAGATAGAAATATTGTACACATGGTCCGGATTTTCACCGTCCTTTTTTACCCTCCATGCGGCAAACATGATTCCGGTGAAAAAACCTATAGCAAGCATTAGGCCATAGCTTCTTATAGCTAACGGCCCTATTTTTATGATTGTGGGATACATCCGATTACTTTCAGTATTCGTAACGGTTCAGGGAAAAATTCAATAACAACCCGATCATTATGGCGTTTGAAACGCATGAGGAACCGCCATAAGACAAAAAAGGCAGCGTCAGGCCGGTTACAGGCATCATGCCGAGTGTCATACCTATATTAACAAACATGTGAAAAGCAAATACACTTGAAATACCTATGGCGGCTATGGACATATACGGGTTCTTGACCTCAGATGCGATTATTATCCCGCGGTATATTATGAAGAAGAAAAGAGTAATGACAAAAACCGCTCCGACAAATCCCAGTTCTTCCCCTATTACGCTGAATATGAAATCATTGTGAGACCTTGGAAGAAAACCAAGTTCCGTATACCTTCCTTTCCCGATACCTTTTCCCAGCACACCCCCTGTTCCGATAGCGATTTTAGAATTTATTATCTGGTATCCGGAACCCTGTGGATCTGCTTCAGGATTTAAAACCGATGTAATCCTGTTTTGCTGATAGGGTTTAAGATGTCCGAAAATGACAGGTGTGGCTATTCCCGCAAATATATTCGTTAACAGAATCCCGCCCATGCTCATAAAATGGTATCTCGAATAATAAAGCGCCGTTACAATAATAAACATGAACACAACCCAGGTGACCCAGCTGAAAAAAGGCAGGAAAGGTGCGGTCAATATTGCTGAAACCATAGGAGCGATGAGAAAAAACAAGCGCAGGGTATCGAGTCCCGCCCAGTAAATCATGGGGAGAAAGATGGCGAAAAAGACAAGAGAAGTGCCGAGATCAGGCTGTTTGAGGATAATAAGCGCAGGGACAGCTACAATAATAAACGGAATAATACATTTAATGTACCGTACGGGCATGTTTTTTTTGAGGGACATGAAACGGGCAAGCGCAAGAATAGTTGCGATCTTCATAAATTCCGATGGCTGGAATTTTATAACTCCCAATTTAAGCCATCGCATAGACCCTCCCCCGACTGAGCCGTAAAATTCGGTTAAAACTAATAATATAATGCCCAGGAAATAGAAAACATACGATAAGGGATAAAAGAATTTTTGAGGAGTAAGCGCCACTGAAAACATGAACACAACAGATATGATAATCCATACCAACTGTTTAATCCAGAAGTTTGAATATTCTATATGTTCGCCCGAACTTGCGCTGTGAATCATAAACACACCGATAATCATCAGTGCGACAACAGCAATAACAAGGCCGTAATCCATATTTCTGTCGATAAGCTTAATCATCTTCGGAAGCCGTATACTCGGGATAGTATTTAAAATATTCGGCAAGCACCTTCCTTACCATTGAAACTGCGAGAGAGGGTTTTATCTCCCCGACATTTTCCGCTATACATACTATTGCAATCGTGGGTTCATTATAGGGAGCGAATGCAATAAATATTTTATGATCGGTGCCGTGCGGGTTCTGAACCGTTCCTGTTTTCCCCCCTATGACATGCCCCTGAATACGGGCGCTTTTAGCAGTACCTCTGGGATTATTTACCACACCGAACATGCCCTTTTTTACAATTTTGAAAGATTCCAGTGAAATGCCCTCGATCCTGGCCGGCGAGTCTACGTTTTTCATGATAACATGAGGTTTCGCATCAATACCCTCTGTCGCAATAATTCCGGTATAACGGGCAAGCTGAAGGGGCGTAACATCATTTTCACCCTGTCCTATCGCCAGATTAAGAGTCATGCCCGGTGAATAAGTAATATTCCGCGATTTATAAAATTCAGGCGAAGGGAGAGTTCCCGCTTCCTCTCCGAGGATGCTTATGCCGGTTTTTTTGCCGAAGCCTAATATTTCGCATATCGGATACCATTTTTCAAGGCCGAGTTTACGTGCAAGCTGATAGTAGTAAACATTGCAGGATTGTGTTATGGCAGCGATCATATCGAGAGAACCGTGACCGCCGGTATCCCTGTTCCAGCAGTCATACTCCCTTCCGAAAGTATAATACCCCCTGCAGGGTTGCATCCTTGATTTTTCGGTAAATCCATTCTCAAGCGCTGCAATAGCGGTGAGCATTTTAAATGTAGAGCCCGGAGAATAAGTGCCCTGTATGGCACGGTTGTACAGCGGTTTTTCAGGATTGTTTACAAGCGAGGCATACCTTTTTTCTGTCATGATCGATGCAAATTCATTTGGGTCAAAGGAGGGTGAGGAAGCAAGTATGAGGACTTCCCCGTTTCTCGGATCGAGAGCCACTATAGCTCCTCGGACTGTGTCCCCGAATGCCTTTTCAGCAGCCATTTGCAGGCGGTAATCAATAGTAAGCATTACATCTTTGCCAGGTATGGCAGGGTCGGGTTTATAATCTCTTATTGTTCCGAGGAAACGGTTCAAATAATTTTTTTCCAGGAATTTTGCCCCGTTTTGACCTTTCAATATATTTTCATAACGCTTCTCGATGCCGTATCTCCCGATCCATTGGTTTTTATAATACCCCTTATCGAGGAGATGTTTGGTTTCATACTTTGTTAATTTGCCCATATAACCTATTACATGGCATGCAAGAGTACCGTTCGGATAATTACGCCGCTGATCGATAGTACATCCGACACCCGGAAGTTCAAGACGGTGCTCTTCTATTACTGAGATGGTTCCGAAGTCGGCATCCTGAATTACTATTGAAGGATTTCTCGTTTTACGGGTCAATATTTTTATTGAATCGACCAAACCGGCCTCGTGTATACCGATCATTGTTGAAAAATTCGGGACCAATGAAGCCAGGCGGGGAACTGTCTCATCGAATTTATCAATCTCAAAAGGATCTATGGTACCCGAATAGCTGGGACGGTTTGTCGCCAGTATTTCTCCGTTCCTGTCAAAGATAAAGCCCCGTGAAGCCTCTATGATAATCCGTTTCACACGGTAATCCTCGGATTTATTGTAATAGAGGTTCTAGTTGAAAACCTGGAGCTGTAAAAGGCGAATGATAAGAATCAACATGAGCCCGAATGCCGCGACTATATAAAACAGCCGTTTTCTTTCAATATGCCTATCTTCTTGTTCCGAATAATTCCCGTATGACAAAATCTAAACCTCCGCTTATGACAAATTCCCGGATTAATACAATAATAAACAGTATTACTGAAGTATATACCGCTCCGGGAAGACTTTCCCTGATAAACAGCTCCTTCATCATTGAAAAATCGAGTTTGGTATAAAAAGACAGGGATATCAAATCATGAATAATACATGCGGTGAATGCAACGCCGATTTTTACAGAATAGTTTTCAACTGTAAGCCTCTCTTTTACATTATCCAGGAGAAAACCCATCAAAGACATTGTAAAAGCGTTTGCTCCCAGAAATTCAGGGGTGTAAACATCCTGCAAAAACCCGATAATAAAACCGTATACAATACTTTCAACTTGGCTCGAGCTATTCACAAGCAAAATCAGCACCAGCATGGCGAGATCAGGTTTTATACCCATGATGCTGAATCGCCACAAAATAGTCGACTGCACAAGAAGCGCAAGGGCAATGATAAGGATATTTTTTATTTGTTTCATATTTCCTGCTACTGGATTTCAGGTCTTTGAAAATGTCCGGTACCGTTGCCATCATCCCATATATCAGACCTCTCCGACCCTTTAAGAATGAATACTTCGTGCACCATAAAAAAATCTACCGCAGGTTTCACATTCACACTTGCATAGATATTAACATCATCAACTTTTTTTTCGGTAACCGTTCCGATAAAAAGACCGCCTGGAACCGTACCTCCCACTCCTGTGGTATAAACCTTTTGCCCGGGTTCGGGTTTGTGGAGATGCTGAAGGCCGTACATGCGAAGATAGGGACCGCCTTCCCATCTTATTATACCTTTCATAGTCCTGTCTCCCTCGATCATCGCCGATATTCTCGAATTGACATCTCTGATTATTTGTACGCTCGAGGATGATGGAAAGACCTCGTAAATTCTTCCTACTATGCCCTCGGCGGTTACAACTGCCATATATTTCTTAACACCGTCGTTTTTCCCCGCATCGATTATCAGGGCATTGACAATACGGTCGATATCATGTCCTAAAACATTTGCGGGGATGACCGAATAGGGATTCTTTTCCTTGAAACCCAGCATCTTCCTGAGTATTCGGTTTTCTTTTTCTGCGAGATAATTTGTGTGGATTTTATAGGAATATTCGAGGTTCTGTAATCTAAGGCGCTTGTTTTCACGCCACAGATCAAGCATATATATTCCCCATGAAAAGGTAAAATGGCCTGTAATAAAAACAGAATTTGTTACAGTTCTGGCAAACCTTTCCTTAGGACCCTTGCCCATGAACATCATGGAGATGGATAGAAAAAGTGTTATGAAAAGGGTAACTGAACGTTTATTCGAGGTGATAAAATATAAAACCCTTCTCATCGATCAATAAAGGACCTTTCTGTATGAATTCAAATTCTTCAGAATCTTCTCCGTTCCACGTACCACGCAGGTTAATGGATCTTCAGCAACATGTACCGGAAGATTCGTTTCTTCCCTGATTCTCTGATCGAGACCACGCAGAAGTGCGGTGCCGCCGGTTAATATTATACCCCTGTCGAGTATATCCGAAGCTACCTCCGGAGGCATTCTTTCCAGTGAAAGCAGGACAGCATCGGTAATTGCATTTATGGGTTCGGCAATAGCCTCTCTTATTTCGACAGAGCTTATTTTGACAGTTCGGGGAATGGCGGCAACAAGGTCACGGCCTTTTATATCGATTTCAATTTCTTCTTCGAGCGGGCAGGCGCTGCCGATTTCTTTTTTTATGTCCTCCGCAGTGCGTTCTCCGACAAGAAGGTTGTAATTCTTCTTGAGGTACTGAACAATAGCATCATCGAGTTTGTCGCCGCCAATACGGTTCGAAGTGGCGCCGTTCACTATGCCTGAAAGGGCAATGACTGCAATCTCCGATGTCCCGCCGCCTACATCTATTATCATTGAACCGATTGGTTCATGAACATTGATACCTACCCCAATTGCTCCTGCCATCGGCTCGGAAACAAGATGCACTTCACGGGCATTAACACGTTCCGCGGAAAGACGGACCGCCCTCTTCTCAACTTCGGTAATTCCGGATGGCACTCCGACAACTACTCTCGGCCTGACCAGAAAACGGTTTTTAATAACACGTTTGAGAAGGATGCGAAGCATATCCTCGGTAACCTCAAAATCGGCTATTACGCCTTCACGGAGAGGCCTGATAGTAATAATTTCACCCGGTGTGCGGCCGACCATCTCTTTTGCTTCGGAACCCACAGCAAGAACACGTCTTGTTTTTGTTTCGATAGCAACGATCGAAGGTTCGTCGACGACAATTCCTTCGCCATTGACAGAGATAAGTATGTTTGCCGTTCCGAGATCAATACCAATATCACAGGAAATTAAATTCCCAAATAATCCCATAATTCTTTCTCCATAAATCTAACTAACGATATTTTTATACTTTGACAGGATTATTTTGAAGCAGTAAAATAATTTTATTTATCCTGTTATCCTGTCAATAAAATCTTTTCTTTCTCAAAGTGAAAGATAAACTCTCAAATAATATTTATAACACTTTATTAATGAAGGAAATGACGCATTCCGGTAAATACCATTGCAACTCCGAGTTCATCGGCTGCGGCAATAACTTCATCATCACGTACGGAGCCCCCCGGTTGAACTATGTAACGAACACCCAGCTCGGCGGCTTTACGTACGGTATCATCAAAGGGGAAGAAAGCATCGGAAGCCATAACTGCCTCAGCCATTCTGGATTTTATCCACTCCTCTTTGTCACTGTCGACGCCGGATTCGTTGAAAGTATTCTCAAGATTTTCGCGCGCTTTGGTCGAGGATAATTTTCTAAGGCTGTCTACCCTGTTGGGCTGACCGGCTCCCATTCCGAGAACATGATAGAATCCGGCCTCATACTCCTCGCATAAAACGATGGCATTTGATTTTGTATTCTTGCATGCGATCATCGAAAACTGTGCGAGATTTTTCTTGTTCTCCGGGAATTCCGCTTTGGTAACCGTTTCCCATTTTTCCCACAAGTCATTATCGGGGTCCTGCATCAGCATACCGCCGAGAACCTGTTTATATACCGGATCATCCGGCTTGCCGATTCTCGCAACATCGAGTTTGATGAGCATGATGTTCTTTTTCTTTTTGAGCAGTTCCAGAGCATCACCGGTAAACTCCGGCGCAATGACACACTCAACCATCTTGTTTCCAAGAAATTCGGCTGCCCCGGCATCAAACGGCACAGTACAGGCAATGACAGACCCGAAGGCGCTCACACGGTCGCCATCCCATGCGGCCCTCATCGCAGCGCTTATGTTTTTACCTGTGGCAAGCCCGCAGGGATTGGTATGTTTAATCACTGAAACGGCAGGCTCCGGCGCGCAGTCTTTAACCGACTGTATCGCTCCGGTCATATCGATATAATTATTGTATGAAAGCTGTTTGCCCCAGAGCTGTTCAGCTTCAGCCAGGTTGGGATATGAAAGCCCCTCCTTTTTGAAAAACATGGCTTTCTGGTGCCAGTTTTCACCATACCTGAGTTCACTGCCCTGAGTATATTTAAGCCGTAATATTTTCTCTTCAAGAAATTGTTCGGAAAGGTATTTATCTATCGCAGCATCGTAATCGGCAGTGTGGCGAAAAACCTTTGCGGCAAGATACTGCCTCGTTATATCTGACAGTTCCCCGTCTGCCTTTAACTCATCGAGGATGATTTTATAATCTGCCGGATCAGTAACCGCTCCGATATAACGGTTATTCTTGGCGGCGCTTCGCAGCATGGTCGGCCCTCCGATATCGATATTTTCGATGGCTTCCGCAATCGAAACACCCTCTTTTGCAATTGTTTTTTCAAAAGGGTACAGATTGACAACCACAATGTCAATAAAATCAATATCGTTTTCCTTCAGTTGTCTGAGATGCTCCTCGGAATCGCGAACTGCGAGAAGGGCGCAATGAACCTTCGGATGGAGCGTTTTCACACGCCCGCTCAATATCTCCGGAAAACCGGTTATCTGTTCAATGGGAGTCACTTTTATCCCGGAATCACGGATTGCCCTGGCTGTGCCGCCTGTGGAAATAATACTGATATCCAGCTTTTCCAGTTCCCTTGCAAATTCGATTATCCCGGTTTTATCCGATACACTGATAAGAACTTTTTTTACTTTCATTCAGTTGCCTTTTATATGCTTGGTATTTTATATTATTTTTACCCTAACAGGAGTTTTTGCGCTTCCCTGTACTTTTCAAGTGTTTTTTCAATAATTTCATCCGGCAGCGAGGGTGCGGGAGGTGTTTTATCCCAGTCGAGCGTTTCAAGGTAATCACGGACAAACTGCTTGTCAAACGACTGCTGCGACCTTCCGGGGCTGTACATGGATAACGGCCAGAACCTCGAAGAATCCGGCGAAAGTATCTCATCGATAAGAATTATATTCCCATCGACACGGCCGAACTCAAATTTTGTATCGGCTATGATTATCCCTTTCGATTTGGCATACGCGCGAGCTTTCTCATAAACAGATAACGAAAGATCACGTATTTTGCCAGCCGTTTCTTCTCCGATCATTCCGGAGATGAATTCGAAATCGACATTTTCATCATGCCCTTCATCTGCTTTCGTTGCTGGAGTATAAATACTTTCCGGAAGCTTATCTGCCTCGGTCAGTCCCGCCGGAAGTTTTATTCCGCAAATACCCCCGGTTTGTTTATACTCACTCCATCCGCTGCCAGCAAGGTATCCTCTTACAACACATTCCACATCGATGCGCTCGGCTTTTTTTACAAGCATTGAACGACCCTCGAGCTGATCCGCGAAAGGCTTCAATTGTTCAGGGAACTCGTCAATCCGCGCCGTTACAAGATGATTCGGTACAGCGTCACTTACAAAATCAAACCAGAAAAGCGACATTTCGGTGAGTATTCTGCCTTTCCCGGGGATGCCGTTTGGCATAATGCAGTCAAAGGCGCTGATACGGTCGGTTGCAACTATTAAAAGATTTTCTCCGAGGTCATATACATCACGTACTTTGCCTCGTGCATAAAGATTTACTCCCGATAAATCCGTTTTCATCAGGGCTTCTTTCAATTAATCCTCCGGAATGCTTTAGTATTCAATAAGTTATGGAAAGCAATTAATTGGAACAGTATATTTTTAATTATACCACATTTCATTTTTAAAAGCAATATTATTCAATATTATTATTGATTTTGCCAACCCGTTTATTTCATCCGCCGGATTTAAGATTCAAAAATTCCGGATTCCGAGTTAAAGGTTCAAAATTCAAAGATTACTGCGAGCAGTATCCATCTGAATATTAACAGCTTATGGAATATTATAATTAGATTATCCGCTGATTACCTTCTTCAACGCATCGAGTCCGAGGATGTATGAATCCGGGCCGAAACCGCTTATCTGTCCGCTGCATACAGGCGCAGTAACCGATAATTTACGGAATTCCTCACGGTTGTGAATATTCGACAGGTGAACCTCGATAAACGGGATATCCACCGAGGCGATCGCATCACGGACAGCATAACTGTAATGGGTAAACGCTCCCGGATTGATCAAAACACCTTCGTACCTGTCCTGAGCCGCATGAATAGTGTCGATTATATCGCCCTCGCTGTTGGATTGAAAAACATCCACCTCGAGCCCGATTCCCGAACCATGACCGACTGCCATTTTGTTTATCCCGTCGAGAGTCGTATTCCCATATACTGAACGCTCTCTTTTGCCCAGAAGATTCAGGTTCGGCCCGTGAATGATAAGTACTTTTGCCATGTATCGCCCCTTTTTAAAAACGGTCGGCAGTCAGCTGTGAGGAATATTAGCTGAAAGCCGGCGGCTGAAAGCTGAAAGATAATTTTCACGCAAACAGTTTCGATACCGATGTGCCCATGTGAATCGCAGCGATGGCATCGCTGAAAAGTTTTGCCACATTCAATACTTTGAGTTTTTTATAATCTTCATATCCAAACTGCTCTATGGTGTTTGTTGTAACAAACTCCTTAACCGGCGATTGCTCGATTTTTTCCAATGCATCTCCACATAAAATACCGTGCGTACAGCCGGCATACAATTCCTTAGCCCCGGCTTCTTTAAGTATACGGAACGATTCGAGCATCGAACCGCCCGTGCTGACCTCATCATCGATGATAAAACAGTTTTTGCCTTTTACATCTCCGATGATGTTGATAATTTCCGCCTTTTCATCATCTCCATAACGGCGCTTGTCCATAATCGCCATCGGCATTTTAAGACGGCGTGCGAAACTTTCCGCTCTTTTTGCCGAACCGACATCCGGCGCAGCAATGACAAAGTTATCCAATCCCTTTTGTTCAATGTAGTTACACATGGTTGGTTTTATCTGGAGCTGGTCGAACGGAATCCTGGAAAAACCGCCTATTTGCGGTGCATGCAAATCCATGGCGAGAAAACGGCTTGCACCCGCTGTTTCCAGAAGGTCAGCCACAAGACGCGCGGTAATGGATATACGCGGCTCGTCTTTTTTATCCGAGCGGACATATGGATAATAGGGCATTACAGCGGTTATCCTCGATGCGGAGGCGTATTTCAGCGCATCGATTATTATCAGCAGTTCCATAAGCGCTTCGTTGGTGTCCGGATAGCCCGACTGGATCACAAAAACATCGTCCTCGCGCACGCTTTCCTCAATCATAACCTTGATGTTGCAGTTGGAAAATTTAATGTAGTTCATCCTGCCCTGGTCAATCGAAAGGCAGGTGCAGATATCCTCTGCGAGACTCTGGTTTGATTTTCCTGAAAATATCTTTATGCGCCGTTTCACTTAAAAACCTTTCTGATTCAAGATTTAAGATTCAAGATTGATAGCTGGAAAATACCATATTTGAGGCAATTCACAAGTATATTTATGAAGTTATTACATTTTTAGTAAAAATTCAACAGATAGTTATAATAATTAATAAAAAAAGGGGGCCACCGAAGTGAACCCCCATTAGCTGAAAATATTTTTATTATTTCACCAGAAGCATCTTTTTCGTTTCCACAAATTCCCCGGCTTTGAGGCTGTAGAAGTAAATGCCGCTTGAGAAATCACGGGCGTTCCAATCGACGCTGTGAAGTCCGGCGGTGTATATGTTGTCTACAAGTGTTGCTACTTCTTTTCCCAGCATATTGTATACTTTTATAGTTACATGGGAATCTTTAGGTAATGTAAAATTAATAGTGGTAATAGGATTAAATGGATTGGGATTGTTCTGTGACAAAACATATTTTTCTTGAACTGATGAAAGATTATCCTCCACAACAACAACTAAAGATCCATCATATGGTGATAAATCTATATTACCTCCTGACGAGTCATTAGCAATAACATCAAGTATAGAAAAAGTAATAGGTGTCCCTTGCTCTGCATCTAAAGAGAGCTTAACTTTAATCTTTGCAATAGTTCCTGTACCATTAACTCCACTTTGTCCTGCTTTTCTTGTTATACCAACTGCCACTTCATCAGTTTCCTTATCAATATTCGAGAAAAATAAAATATCATCTCCCATAAATGAACCACTTTCAGAAGATAAAGGCTCTATAAGATTATTATTATCATACGTCAGAATAAAGCTAACTCCAAAAAGAGAAGTTACATTCTCTAACTTAATATCAATCCAAAACTCCTCGCCAGGATCTATAGGCAAATCAAGCGGGACAGGTTTGATTACTCCAACAGCATTTACAATATGATATGCCACAACTTTTAATCCATTATGAGTTTTACCATAATTGAGGCCAATTGGTAAAATATCTTTTGAATTGACAATTCCATCACCGTTGGCATCGGCATAGGTAGCCTCCTCTTTAGACCAACTATGACAATACTGCCCTTTCCATTCAATTGAAGCATTTGGTCTATTAGGTCCCGTTTTGTCATAATGAATACCAATGGGAAGCACATCTTTAGTATTTACTTTTCTATCGTTGTTTGTATCACCAGGCCATACTGTTAACCAATTTATTGTTATTTTCGTTTCAACTACCTCACTTTCCATTTGCAAGTTAAGATCATTACCTTCATTATCATTAGCAATTACATCGGTTAAATAAAACTCCACAACAGACCCTCCGGGAGTTTCATTACTGGTTAGAAACTGAATCATGGCTAACATTCCAGTTCCACTAACATTACCTTGACCTGCTTTACGGGTTATAGCAACCGACACTTTACCTGCACTATCATCCACCTCGTGGAAAGGTAATATATTATTACCCAGTAAAAAATTATTGTATTCGACCTTTACTACATTAATCCAAGTTTCTTGTGTATAGTTCAGAATAAAACTCACTCCGAATAAATCCTTGATATTTTGAGCCTGTATATAGACAATTATTGTATCACCAGCAGAAACCTCTTCAGTGGCGAGTACTGTAAGTTTTCCTGCTGAAGTATACTCAATGGAATCGCTTTTAACATTCGATTCGCCGGCTTCATTTTTAAGC
>SDBV01008343.1_pt1 | contig 14007 bp, 16 predicted proteins | sample 2277081 | NCBI WGS metagenome assembly SDBV01 (sample SAMN10402039, study PRJNA504765) | marine sediment metagenome | isolation source: marine sediment core GS10_PC15, 223 cmbsf | place: Arctic Ocean: Southern Knipovich Ridge | collected 2010 | reverse complement strand
TGAAAGCTGCACGCGAGATGGACGCGGTCAAACGCGATAGGCTGTCTCGACAGGACGACCGGCAATCCAATCATGATCAGGGGAGCGAGGATGGCGGGGAAAGCTAATTGGGACAGGTTTGGCGCGCTCGCCGGCGCCCTGTTTTGCATTTTCGCAATTATCGGCTTCCTCGCAACGGAAAGCTCCGGAACACTCCAAACGGAGCTCTCGTCTAAAACCACCACGATTTCGATAGTCACTGACAGCGATTCGCGCGTCGTTGGTGCCTACTTCGTTCTGCTCAGCGCGTTTTTCCTTTTCATTTTCGCTTCATACCTCCGTCGCTTTCTACAGCGATCAGAGCAAGATGACGGTTGGCTGGCCAGTGTCTCGTTCGGGGGCGGGCTGGTCGTAGCATCGATGCTGCTGTTTTATACAGGCTTTGCTGTGGCAGAGAATGTTACGCCAACGCTTTTTGGGGCAACGCGTGTATCGGAGACGCTGCTTGAGCTCAATTGGGGCCCCATCTTCATGCTGGCTCCTCCACTTGCCGCGTTTGTGGGTGGAGCTACTGCCGTGGGCTTCCGTTTCGAAGCATTACCGCGCTGGGTATGCTGGCTGGGGGCTCTGATAACGGTTGCGCTTCTTGTTCCCTACGCATGGTACCCGGCTCTCCTTGCCTTCTTCCCCTGGCTTTTCATCGTGTCAGTAGTCCTTCTTTTCCAGGCTGAGAGCGTGCGGAGCCCCTCGGATAAAGCCTAGAAGCTCCGTCCAGGTCCTTCGCCCCCTCGGGGCTCAGGACGACATCCTGTCGATTTCCGCCCGCCACACCGGTATTCCGATCGAGCCGTTACGTTTTATAAGTTAGATGATGTCCCGTCGAAAGAAGTGCTCACGGAAGGACTTCACCTCTTTCAAGTGCAAAGTTATATGGATCAGCGGTAGCACGCGATCCAATGTTTGAAAGGAATCGGAAAAGACAGGCTCAGAGCCAACCGAAGAATGTATGAGCCGATTTACAACGGTTGCCTACGCCGCTTCAGCGGCTTCTACAGATACCGGGCGCAGAGAATCATTCTGAACCCGAACGTCAAGTGGGAGGACGGGCCCAACTACCCGAGCAGTAACGAGTATGACCTGGAAAGAACAGTCAGACACGAGTTTGGCCACTGGGTTGCCAAAACACACTATTACGACTGTGAAAACAGCCCGATGACAATTCCGACCCACAAGGGAGACTGGTGGCGAAGTACGACACACCATAATAGAAGGGGATGCTGATCCCATTCCATTCCTCAGGCTCAAGGACACGCTACCACGAACCGGTCAACTAATATCTGTCTTGCGATAAACCAATTTCAAGCAACGCTGACTTAGACGACGGTGCCTTACATTCGAATTGCCTTAATTGCCGGAGCTTTCGTGCTGCTGGCCATCGTAATGGTGTCCTATGCAGACAGGGACTCGAATTCCAACCCCGTCACCATCGGAGGCCCGATGGTCGTAACGGAGGCTAAATTGAGCCAGAGGGGTCCCAAGCTCGTTCTTACCGTCTTCACAGCGGGACGGTGGCAAACGTCCCAGTTAGCTGTATCGAGCAACCGGTTCCTATGCCTCAGCCTCGAGCGCAAGGCAAGCAAGGCGTCGGAGAAACAGATCTGCGTCTACGGCAAGCGGGGATCCGACAAGGTCTCTTTGAGACTTGCGCGCTTCAACAGGGAGGGCGTTCCAGTTTCAGTTCCAAATAATCGCATCAAAGCCTCGATCAACCGGTTCGATTCACGCTCGATCAAGGCACAGTTTAGGCCCGAGCAGGCCGGGATCAAGCCTGGCAGTTACCGGTGGAGGATCGTCAGCAGGTGGAGTGGTCCGAAATGTAAAAAGGCTCCCTCTGACAGAAAAATCTGCGGCGATAAATTCCCCAGGACTGATGCAGCTCAAATCGAGATGCGCAAAGTACAACTCGTCGGCTGCAAGCGACGTGGGGCCTCGATATCAACTAACGGACCGAGGAACCAGAAGCGCGTTGCACTGACGTTCGACGACGGCCCAAGCCGTTATACGCCAAAGGTCCTACGTATATTGAGAAAGTACGACGCCAAAGCTACTTTCTTCGTTTGGGGGAGCCAGACGACCGGGAGAGAGAATCTTCTGAAAAGGGAGCTGAAGGACGGCCACGAGATCGGAAACCACTCTTGGAATCACCACAAGCTTCCGAAACTCAAGGAGCTCCGAACAACAAATAAGAATTTTCGTCGTATTACCGGCTTCAAGCCCTGCCTTTTCCGCCCGCCGTACAGAATCTTCGACAAGAAGTTGATTTCCAATGTGAAGCGCGCAGACATGAACATGATCCTTTGGGATGTAGATTCGAAGGACTGGCAGAGGCCCGGGGCCAAAGCGATAGCGACCGGCATCTTGAACAACACTCAGCCAGGCTCGATTGTGCTGATGCATGACGGGGGCGGCCCGAGAGACCAGACCGTGGCCGCTTTACCACGTGTACTGAAAAAACTTCGTTCTCGTGGCTACCGTTTCGTAACCGTTTCCGAGTTACTTGGATACCGGGATATCTGGAATGTTGATAAAAATTCGAAAATGTAAAAAGGTTTCGGGGTAGTGGGTCAATTGATCGAGATACCGGCGGGGTCCATCCAACTGGAGGGGGAGTTAACGCAGCCCGAGGGCAGCAGTGGCCTGGTCATCTTTGCGCACGGCAGCGGTTCGAGCCGTCTCAGCCCGCGCAATCTCGACGTTGCACGTTCATTGAACGAGGCGGGCTTAGCCACTTTACTGTTCGATCTGCTGACTCCGGCGGAGGCCGCCGATCGTTCAAACGTATTCGACATCCCGCTACTTGGGGATCGCCTTGTTGAAACCACGAAGTGGGTCCGGGAGATCGAAGTGACCGGTGGGCTACCGGTGGGCTACTTCGGCGCGAGCACCGGAGCCGGTGCCGCACTCCTGGCCGCAGCCGACCTGGGCAAAGACGTTGCCGCAGTCGTCTCACGAGGGGGCCGGCCCGACCTGGCAGCCCCTCGCCTGGGCGATGTCAGCGCACCGACGCTGATGATCGTCGGCGGCAACGACTTTCAGGTGATCGAACTGAATCGCAAGGCCGCCGATCTGCTGGCTTGCGAGTACGAGCTCTCCATCATTCCCGGTGCGACCCACCTATTCGAAGAGCCGGGAGCGCTGGCGCAGGTCGCAGAGCTTGCCGGAGACTGGTTCGTGCGCTATCTGGCCGATGATGCTGACCGGTGATCCAGTAGGCTCAAACACAAGCGGTTATCTTTTGGCCCTAGCGGGGTTGGGCCTCACCCTTCGAGGCCTTTCTCTCCCTCCAGCACGTTTCCGTCGCGGCCTACATAGCCGTCCTTACCTCCAATGCACACGTACACGGCGTCGATATCGCCGCAATTTCTAATCTTGCGGTGTGTCTGCGCATCCACTCGAGCCACACCACCCTCGCCGAGCACATGTTTCGAGCCGTCACCGAACTCGATCTCGATCTGTCCTTTATGCACGAAGTATGTTTCCTCCTGAGTATCGTGATAATGAAACCAGGCCTCAAACCCAGGTGGGACAACCAGAGCATTTATTCCGAAGGCGGTCACACCCAGCGGCTTACGAATCTTGCGGAAGCCGTGTCCCTCTCCCAAAGCATCTATGTTCGCAACTGCGTATCCTTCGCCGTTTATCACTTCTTCAACTTCTTTGCCCAAACCGACTCCTTCCCTCTCATTTCCCTGCACTCTGATCGCAGGTCAGGTTAAATCTAATCAACTTCCGATCTGCACAGAGCATTTCACATGGATGAAATTCTGTATGCACGCTTGACCCGGTGAAGTAGAGTCTTAAGCGAGGAAGACTTTTCATACCGTGACAGAACCAACTGCACAAGCAGAACCCCCAAAAAGTCACTCTGGCCCCAAGCGCATGCTGGTCGTGGTCAACCCGTTTGCGACGACGGTTTCACACCGCTTGAGGAACCTGGTCGTCTACGCGCTTCGCTCCAGTGATTTCAAAGTAACTTCAGTGGAGACCGAAGCGCAGAACCACGCGACCGAGCTGTGCCGGGAAGCTGTTGAAAATGGCTACGACCTGGTCGTGGCGTTCGGCGGCGACGGAACCGTCAATGAAGCTGCGAACGGCCTGGCCAACACGAACGTGCCACTTTCGGTGTTGCCGGGCGGCTCTACAAGCGTTTTCTGCAGGTCGCTGGGAATCTCGAACGACATCGTCACCGCAACAGAGCACCTTCTCGAGGTGATCAAGGAGCCAAAGCCATGGAAGGCCGATCTCGGCTGCGTTAACGGGCGCTTCTTCACTTTCGGCTCCGGCGTCGGGCTTGACGCGGAGGGTGTTACGCAAATCGATCGGCACCCCCGATTGAAAGCCAAAGCGGGTGAGCTTTTTTTCGCGTACGAGATGTTTCGTAGCTTCAATCGGTATAAGAGCTCCCCGCCCAGATTTCTGGTCGAAGTGGATAACGAGGCTCAAAAGACAGCGGTTACAGCCGTGATCCAAAATACGACGCCGTATGCCTACTTTGGAAAGCAGAGGCTGGACGTGTGCGAGAACGTATCACTTGACTCCGGCACGCTCTCGTACTGCCTGCTGAGCGAAGCGAGACTGCGTGACCTTCCAGGAATAAGCTACGGATTACTCTCAAAACGCTCGCTTCACCGGCACGGACAGGTTGAGCACGGCGACGGGGTGCGCCGCCTATCGATGCGCTCGATTAAAAGTGATGAGGGAGAGGAACCTCCCCTCCTTCCGGTGCACGTCGACGGCGAGAACATCGGCCTGTTTGCGGAGGCCGAGTACTCCGTACACCCAGGCGCGTTAACGCTGGTGGCTTGAGCGAAACAGTTCTCGGCCTGCTCTCCCCGCTGGCTTGAATCGGCAAGTCAAGCACCTCCATTGACGGATTTGTCGGACGGGCCGTTATGCTCGGCATATGAACCTGAGCCCGCAGCAGAAAACGGCGCTTTTCTCTGTCATTGCAGCGCTGATGCTGATGGGGATAAAGCTCGTAGTGGGTCTCATGACCGGAAGCCTCGGCCTGATCGCGGAAGCACTTCACTCAGGCACCGACACGGTCGCAGCACTGCTGACGCTATTTGCTCTTGGCGTCGCTATCCGGCCCGCAGACCATCGCCACCCGTACGGTCACGGAAAGGCCGAGCATCTCGCAGCGCTCGCAGAGGCCGCCCTCCTCGTCGCTGCGAGCATATTCATTATTGTGAAGTCCATCACGCGGCTGACCAGTGGTGACCAAAGCGCGGTCGACCCAGCCTGGTACGCGATAGCGATACTGGTCCTTGTATTGGCGGTGGATGCGACCAGGGCAGCCGTTTCCTTTCGTGCGTCCAAGCGATACAAGAGCCCCGCACTCGCGGCAAGCGGATGGCATTTCATTAGCGACTTCGGTGGAACGACCGCCGTGCTGGTGGGGCTCATACTTGTAAGGGCGGGTTTTCCGGCCGCAGACTCAATCGCAGCTCTCTGTGTCGCAGTCCTGGTCCTGGCAGCCGCGGGACGAATCATGAGGGGAAATATCAACGTGCTGATGGACCAGCTACCGACCGAAGCCGAGATTCTTGCGAAAAGGGCGATAACCGAAATCGGGCCGGAGATTGAGCTTCGCAGGCTACGCATCAGGGAGGCGGCCGGCCGCACATTCGCCGATGTGATAATCGGCGTGCCCTCCACTGCAGTCGTCGGTCAGGGCCACGCAGCAGCCGATGATGTCGAACGGGCAATTGAGAAGGTGCTGCCCGACAGTGACGTTGTCGTCCATGTCGAGCCCTCGCCACCACCGACGCGTGAATTGCGTGAACGCGTTCGAGCAGCGGCAACCGCGGTGACCGGGGTTTACGAGATTCACAACATCAACGTCTTGTACGTGGGCAGCCGGATCGAGGCATCGCTTCACCTCAAGCTGCCCAGATCATTGACGCTCGATCAAGCACACGCGATCTGTTCAAGGCTCGAGCAGCAGATAGACGAGGCGGTTCCCGAGATAGATGAAATTCAGACGCACATGGAACCACTCTCCGACAGCACTATGAGCAACTCCGTACCGAAGGACGAGGTGCAGGCAGAGCACAAGCTGGTTTGTGGCATCGCGCTCGACATTGTCGGTGCCGAGCCACGAAAAATCAGGTTCATCCGCATCGATTCAGGCCTTGTGGCCTTCCTGACGCTCGCTCTTGATCCGGAGAAATCCCTCAGTAGCGCCCACGACACAGCCGGCAAGATAAAGGCCCTGATACTTTCAAAAGAGTCGGTGATCGTCGACGTGTTCGTTCACACGGAGCCCTAGTGGCCCTGTGACAACAATTTTCAGTCTCGCATCAGAACGGGCGGAGCGTGCGCTCCAGCTACTTCTTCTGTTCCTCTTTCTCCCTTTCCGATCCTTCGTCAAGCTGCTTGGGCTTGTCTTCATCGTCGTCAAATCCGCCGGTTAGGGAGTCTTTCAACTCTTTTATTCCGCGACCGAGAGACCTCCCAAGCTGTGGTATTCGCTTTGGGCCGAAGATGACCAGCAATATCACGAGCACTAATGCAATCTCTAGAGGTCCTATGTTTGGCATTTGCGCCTCCGTATCGAAGCTACCAACGATTCAATAGAATCATAACGACACCGTGCTTGGAATCCCGATTGTTCGCTGAGCACAAGCTGAATCAAGTTCTTTCTTCCGAAACAATGCTCACGCGAATGACGCGTGCCAGGTCGGGCCCAATCAGGTGTACAGACTTGCCGAAGTGCAACTTCAGCGGCCCACCGAAGGGCTCACGGTGATTCAACACGAATTTCAGGCCGGGCCTCATCTCTCTCTTCGCCAGGTAGCGCAGAACCTCGGGATTTGAGTCGCTCACTCGAATGAACACGCCCCGTTGACCGATTTCCACTTCATCAAGTCCGATCGTCTCCGGCTCCTCGACACTGCCGTCCAGCGCCGGAATCGGGTCGCCATGGGGATCCACCTTGGGATGACCGAGTTTCTCGTCGATCCGCGCTTCCAGCTCTTCTGAAAGCACATGCTCCAGCACCTCGGCCTCCTTGTGCACCTGATCCCATGGCATATCCAAAGTATCCGATAGAAACTGCTCCAAGAGCCTGTGGTGCCGAACCACCTCGAGTGCCAGCTTCCTGCCCGCCTTGGTCAAGCGGACCCCACTGTATGGCTTGTACGAGACAAGCTTCAAGCCCGCCATCTTCTGAACCATCGCCGTGACTGATGCTGGAGTAACGGACAGCCGCACAGAAAGAACAGTCGTCTTTACCCAACCGGATTCACGCTGTTCCATTGAGTAGATTGCTTTGGCATAGTCCTGCACCGCCTCGGTTGAGTCGGAGTCAGTCCCGCTTTTTGGTCTTCGGTGATATTGGTCCGCGATGCTCATCCTTCACTGCCAGTCATGAATCAGACAACGAAATGATGTTGCAATATTTAGCCATGCCTAAATTCTACTCTTCAGGCGGCTCCAAACAAAGAGATGTCGGGAAATTTTTGATCAACCGGCGGCTAGAGCATCACCTTGCGCGTGTCCAAGTGCACGCCGACTTTTCGTTTCACCCGTTGAAGCGCGTTGTCGACCGTCTTTGTGTCGCAACCGATGCGCTCGGCAATGTCTTCGTAGGACCGGCCGTCGAGGTAAAGCGCAAGCACGCTGCTTTCCAGTTCGCTCAGCGCCGACGCCAAGCAGTCAACCAGGCTGTTCAGCTCCTCGCTGGACATAACCTGACTGTCCGGCTCATGCACGGACGAGCCTGGCAGCACCTCCTCCAAGCTGGAATCACCATCATCTGACATTCCAGCGGCCGGTGAATTGCTGAACGCAACATACGAGTTGAGCGGCTGATGCTTGTTTCTGGTCGATGTCTTGACCGCAGTGATTATCTGCCTTGTGACACACAGCTCCGCAAAGTTGCGAAAGCTTGATTCACGATCTGTTCGATAGTCACGTACAGCCTTGTAAAGGCCGATGAGGCCTTCCTGGATAAGATCGTCGGAGTCCCCTCCGATAAGGAAATATGAGCTGGCCTTCAACCGAACGAATCTCTGATACCGCTTGATGATCTGCTGGTATGCATCCCTGCTGCCCTGCTTGGCCAACGCAACTAGATACAAATCATCAGGCTCAAGTTGAGCTTTAGGGTTCTTCCAATCAACCCTTTTTGATTTACTTGACTCCCTGAGTGGCACGCTCCCTCACTTTCCGGGCTCTGCCACGCTTGGCAATGCCCTAAAAGTGGCGCGTTACCTCCCCTGAGCGCCGATTTACCTAAACCTAAACCTTAGGCTTAGACTTCATTTTGTGAGATTTTGACCGATTTTTTCGATCTTGTCAAGTTATGCCCGCTGCCGAACTGCCTCAAACAACAGTATCGCTGCAGCCGCAGATACATTGAGCGATCCAATTGCCCCGGCTTGCGGGATCGATACCAAGCTGTCGCAAGTCGCGGCAACACGAGGCCTCAGTCCTTTGCCCTCCGAGCCAAACACCAAGACCAGCGGTCCGGTGAGATCCACATCGGTGTAGGTCACATCACCTTCCGACGCGGATCCATACACCCAGTAGTTCCTCTTTTTTACCCCGATAAGAAAGTTCGCCATGTTCCCAACCCGCGCGATCTTCAAGTGCTCAACAGCCCCTGAAGATGCACTACAGACAGCAGGCGTAACGGAGGCGGACCGGCGTTCCGGGACTATCAAACCGGCCACTCCTGCACACTCGGCGACTCTCGCGATCGCACCCAGGTTGTGAGGGTCCTGCACCTGATCCAGAGCGACCACGAACGAGTCGGATGCTGCCATGAGCGTCTCTGCCGAAACGTAACGGTAGCGTTCGACCTCCGCAACAATTCCCTGGTGCGCATCGGAACCGGCAAGTGATTCGATCTTGCCGATTGAGTCAGCCTTTACCTCCACGCCCGAGTGGCCGGCCTCCTGCAACCAGGGTTCATCGATTACCCGCCCGTGTGCCCACACTCTGTGGACGTTTCTTGGCCCTCGTAATGCTTCCATCACCGGGTTTCGACCGTAGACAATGCTCATTTTGGAGCCCAAGCGACGTAACTATTCAGCACGTATCGCCTTTTATAACAGATACCAAGCGACTATCGCTTTCGGACAAGCTCGGGACCCGCCGGTGTATCCCTTACTTCGTAGCCCAGCGCGGCAATCTCGTCGCGGGCCCCATCGGCAGCCTTGTAGTCGCCAGCCGCCCGCGCGTTTTCCCTCTTTTCAAGCATCACAAGCGCTCTCTCGTCAATTGGCACCGAATCATCGGCCAGTATTGAATCGAGCCCCAGGCAGCTGAGCATCTCGCGCAGAGGCTCATCGACTCCGCTCAGGGAGCCCGCATCCTGCATGCGCTTGTTTCCCGCGTTAACAACCTCGAAGACCTCGGCAAGTGCCTTTGGGGTGTTGAAATCGTCCGCAAGCGCTGCAAAGAAGCGCTCCGCCCTTTCGACCATCCAGTCCGGGCTGGAACCTTCTTCCGACTTGAATTTCCTCACCTCACGACAGAAATCGGCGAGGCGGTCCAGGCCGGCCCTCGCTTCCTGCAAGCGCTCGTCTGAAAAGGCCAGCGGCTGGCGGTAGTGGCCACTTATAAGGTAGAGGATGACGGTGTCGCGACCGTAGCTGCCAAGTACGTCGTCAAGCGTGCGAATGTTGCCTTCCGACTTGGCCATCTTCTCGTCGAGCATCTGGATCATGCCGTTGTGCATCCAGATTTGAGCCAGTGGCTCACGCTTGGCGGCAACCGTCTGCGCGATCTCGTTTTCATGGTGAGGAAAGACCAGATCCGAGCCGCCGCCATGTATATCGAAGCCCAAGCCAAGTATCTCTTCCGCCATCGCGGAGCACTCTATGTGCCACCCGGGCCTACCCATCCCCCAGGGCGAGTTCCAGGCTGTATCCTCTCCCTCCTTCTGGGCCTTCCAGAGTGCAAAGTCGAGCGCGTCCTGCTTGTTCTCACCCGGTTCCTGACTCTCCATCTGCTCCACCGACCTGTTTGAGAGCCGGCCGTAATCGGCAAAGCTTCGAACTTTGAAATAGACATCGCCTCCCGACTCGTATGCATGGCCGCCGGCGATCAGCTCTTCGATGAGTGAGATGATCGGGCCCATTGTCTCGCTGGCCAACGGCTCGCTGTCGGGCCGTTCGATTTTGAGATTATTGGTATCTTCGATGTAGTGACGGGTCATCTGCTCGGCAAGTTCTGTCGACGGTACGCCCGCCTCCTTCGCGGCGTCGTATATCTTGTCGTTAACGTCGGTGATGTTCTCAACGAGCGTCACCCGGAAGCCCTCGTGCTCCAGAAACCTTTTCAGGAGGGCAAATATGACGTACGGGCGTGCGTTGCCTATGTGGATACGCGAGTACACGGTTGGGCCGCACGCATATATGCCCACTTTCCCCGGGTCTCGGGGAACCAGCTTCTCGAGCTGTCCGGAGAGGGTGTTGAAAACGGTTATCTCTCTCATCTGGCCAATCTTCTCTGAACTTCGTCGGAACCAAGCGCAGCAAGAAAATAGTGCAACTCGGGGCCACTGGTGCAGCCCGTAAGCGCTGCCCGTATCGCCTTCATCGACGTCTTGGGTGCAATACCGTCTGCTTTCAGCCCTTTTCGAACTTCCGACAGAAGTTCTTTTGCCTCCTCCGGCGACGGATTGGATGCGGGAAGCTTTGAGGCCAGATCCGCCAGGGCCCTGGTTGCACCTTCCGCATCGAGTGCCTTTCTTGCCTCCCCGTTCAGCTCGAAGTCCTGTTTGAAAAGAGATGCAACCTGCGCACACTCGACAAGAGTTGCGCCCGATGTCTGCAGTGCTTCGAGTTCCGCCCTGTTCGGATCGTGATCGAGAAACACGCTCAGCCTCTCCTTAAAATCTTCCAGCGTCAACAGGCGGATATGCTGACCGTTCAGCCATCGCAACTTGTCGAGGTCAAACCTTGCGGCAGAGCTATGCACCCGGTCGAGTGAAAATCCTTCAACGAGACCACCAGGCACTACGACCTCCTGCTCGCCAAATGATGCGGAGACAACTGCCAGATAGTTGACCAGCGCCTCGGGAAGGAATCCGGCGTCACAGTACTCCTTGATTGATGAGGCGCCGTGACGCTTTGAAAGCTTGCCTCCATCCAGGCCAAGCATCAGGGGAAGGTGGCCGTAGGCCGGTGGATCCTTCTCCAGAGCCTTGATAACAAGAATCTGCAAGTGGGTATTTGAAATATGGTCCTCACCGCGCAGCACGTGCGATATGTTGAGCTCGACATCATCCACCGCGCTTGCGAAGTTATAGGTCGGCGATCCGTCGGAGCGCCTTACAACAAAGTCCTTGACTGCACCCGGAGGAACTTCGATCGGCCCACGAATCAGGTCTTCAAACGACAGGGCCTCGTCTGGGACTCGGAACCAGAGTGCACCCTCCTTTTCATACACGGCTTCGTCACCCTCGAGCTTTGCATAGGCGCTGTTGTACGGTTGGTGCAAGCGGGACTGAAAAATCGGCCCGCTGTCGCTGGCTACCCCTAGCCACTCCAGATCATCAATTATCTCTTTTACCAGACCGGCCTCAGATCGCTCCAGATCCGTATCGTCAATGCGAAGAATGAGCTCTCCGTCTTGCGAGCGGGCAAACAACCAGTTGACGACTGCGGTGCGGGCGGCACCCAGATGCAACGTGCCGGTCGGGCTGGGAGCAAAACGTACTCGAACCACTGTTTACTGCCGTTCCAGCAAAGCCGTGGCTATCGCCCCGACCCCTTCGCCCCGACCTATGAAGCCCATGCCTTCATTTGTCGTCGCCTTGACGGAAGCCTGCTCGATCTCCAATCCCAGAGCCTTTGCAATGCCCATGCTCATCAGCTCCCGGTACTCGGAGATTCGCGGCGACTCCAATATCAAAGTCACATCCACGTTGATGACCGACCAGCCGTGCTTTTCCAGCATCTCTTTCACCTCGCTGGCCAACTCAAGGCTGTCCGCTCCTTGCCACCGCTCGCTGTCATCGGGGAAGTGGCTGCCAATATCGCCAAGTCCTGCTGCACCGAGTAATGCGTCTATCGCCGCGTGCGTTACAACGTCGGCGTCCGAGTGGCCCTCCAGTCCCTTGTCGTGAGGGACCTCCACTCCACCCAGCACCAAACGGCGTCCTTCGGCGAATCTGTGGCAGTCGTAGGCTATGCCAACACGAAGATCAGCCACCGGCCGCTCCTAGTGGCACCATGCTCCGTTTACGTTTATCGAACACTGCTATGTCATCAACTCCCGCCTCGCGAAGATAGTCAACGGCCAGGTCGTAGCGAAAGCCTATGTCTTCAGGCCTGTGGGCGTCGGATGAGAGTGCGACGGGCTTTCCGGCCTCAACAAACATCTCGAGCAGACCCATGGAGGGATAGATCTCTCCCACCGGCTTTCGTAAACCCGCCGTGGAGACTTCCACCGCTACGTCGGCCCCGGCAATCTTTTCCAGTGCCGGCTCGTAGAAGCGGCGCAGATCGCCATCCGGCAGCCCACCCCAGATCTTCACCAGATCCGGGTGTGAGAGGATGTCGAAGAGACCGCTCGCAGCCGCGTCGCCCAGAGCCTCGAAGTAGAGACTCCATACCTCTTCCGCATCCCTCTCAGCCCATATATCGTGGTCGGAATGCTTGTTGTCAACAGCGTACTCACCCAGGAAGTGGACGGAGCCGAGCACATAGTCCCACGGGTATCCATCGATGATCGACGCAAGCTCATCCCGCTTCCCTCTGATCCAGTCAACTTCCAGGCCAAGCTTCACGGGTTTGCCGGAGGCTTTCATCCCAAGCAGAAACTCGCAGTAGCTGTCCAGGTCATCTATCGCGTTCTCGCGCCAGAAGGGATGATCCCAGACATCAAGCGACTGCCTGAAGCGGTATACGTGTTCGGAGAAGCCGATCTCTTCAATGCCATTGGCTCTAGCGGCTTCCAGATACCGATCCACGGTGCTTTCATTGAAATAACTCTTCGCCTCCGAACTGAGGTCGTCTGAACGAAGGTGAGTGTGATAGTCGGTAAGCATTCGGGCCATCCGTCAGGTTGCGCGACTTTCACTTCGCAATGACAACTGTGTCTCTGCCAGCTCCAGGTCGTATTCGGTTGTGATTTTGATGTTGCCGGCCGGCGCTTTCAGGATCCTTACGTCACCGCCCGTTGCCTCCACCAGCAGTGCATCGTCGGTGGCGTCCACAATTTCACCGGGCGTGGATCGATTGTACGCACGTTCCAGCGCTTCAACCCTGAAGGCCTGCGGTGTCTGAGCCGCCCAGACCTCATTGCGTTTCAAAGTCTCCAGCACCCGTCCCGACGCTTCGGCCCTTTTCAAGGTATCGGTCACCGGAGCTGCCGCAATCACGCCATCGCAATCTAGGCGTGCCAGCTCACCCAGACACGCATCGATCAGCTCGGATGTAACCAGAGGCCGAGCAGCATCATGAACAACTACATAAGCGGCCTCGGGCGAGGCTTCAAGCGCAGTACGAACGGAGAGCGACCTGCTTGTTCCGCCCTCAATCACCTCAGCCTCAACTGATCGGGCGTATTCGGCAGCCACTGCGTCGACCCTGTCGAGCGCCTCGTTTGGTGCGGCAATGACGATACTGTCAACATACTGACAGTCGCTGACTGCCTCAAGACACCACCCTAAAAGTGGCTTTCCATTCAATTCGACAAGTGCCTTCGGCCCTCGTAGGCCCAGCCTACTACCCGCCCCTGCGGCGGCAATCAAAGCGGTGGCGGATATCCTGCCGTGTCGGATATCGGGGGCTATGCAGCTCCCACCTGGTCTACGTGAGCGACTCCGAGAATGTCATCCAAGTATTCCTCTGCCTCGGTTTCGCTCAGACTCCGAGCGTACATAAACTCCGAAGCAAGTATCTTCTTGGCTCTCGAGTACATCTGCTTTTCCCCGGTTGACAGACCCTTCTCGCCGTCACGGATTGAAAGATTGCGTACAACTTCTGCCAGTTCAAAGACATCTCCGGT
>SDBV01008342.1_pt1 | contig 14008 bp, 14 predicted proteins | sample 2277081 | NCBI WGS metagenome assembly SDBV01 (sample SAMN10402039, study PRJNA504765) | marine sediment metagenome | isolation source: marine sediment core GS10_PC15, 223 cmbsf | place: Arctic Ocean: Southern Knipovich Ridge | collected 2010 | reverse complement strand
CCTTAGATCCAAATTTATTTGATATAATGATAAATATTGTGGAAGATGCAATAAGAACATGTGAAAATGAATATAATTTTCCAAAATTCAATTATGAACTAAAGAGAATTCAAGAGATCGAAAAGACTAATTTAAAACGTATAATGGGGAGGATTGTAGATGCTTGATTATCATTATCTCGCAGACAAAATCTGTAATTATTGTAAAAAGCATGGATCAAAAATATTCATTCCCATTCCGACTAGAGACAGGTAAAAGCCATAGGGATATGAAAAAAAAAAATGGGAATTCTATTTACATTGTAGAGAGTGTGGGTTTAAAAATTATCGGTACTAAAAATTTAATATAATCAATTAGAAAAAAATTTAATTTGAAGAGCAGCATTGAATCTTTATAGAGATCATGGTTTGATGTTGAGTTTTAATAGAATAAAAGATTAGTGTGATTTTGAATGTTTAAGAGTGAGGATTTTCTTGATGCCTTCCGTATAGCGTTAGAGAAAAAAGGTTACATATATTTTAAATTTGAAGGTTTAACCCAGAAGAAACTCCGATAGTCGGAAATTCATTGAGGTCAATTCTTCCTTCTGGTTCAAAATTTTCATGGAACGCATCATTATAATAATTCTTTTATTAAATTATTAAAATAAATGGGTAATATATTATACAATATGTAAACAATGTGTAAACAATGACAATGTTTTGGTTAATTAAATCAAAGAATTTATATGTTAGATTAATTTATGAAGTGTAACATTAAGCTAAAAATTTTAAGGTAAAATTTAATGAAGAAAAAACAAAGAAAATTACTTAACTTTATAGAGCATTTAAAAGAAGAAAAGTGAAAAATATGGCAAATAGGAACCTGTAATATTCGACTAACTGAGATAAGAATTAATGAGGGAAAATTATGTCTGAAAGAGATGGTAAAACAAATACTCTGCTAATCGAGATATTAATTGGGATTATAGCCGAAATAATAGTTGTTATACTATTTCTTGTTAATATACTTATACCAATTATCATAGGGATTATTATTTTCATGGTACTTATTTTAAGGGTAAAGAAAAATGAGCTTTTTATCATTAATCGAATTATTTTTATTCTTAAAAAATATGAAAAGATAAAATACAATAATCAAAAAGAAATAAAGAAAGTTAGGGAGTTTGGAATATTGTTAGATAATGGAAGGGAAAAATTAGAGAAATTGGGATTTAATATTAAAGATAATGGAGATACTATTAAAAATAATTTCTTTGGGATACATCTTACAAGAAGGAATAGATTTATATATCAATTTTTAATAAGAAAATTAGAAAAGGGTCAATCTAAAAGACCAGATGAAGCATATTTTTCAGAAGGGTATCCCGAATCACAGAAAGAAGGTAGTAGAACCCAAGTTTTATATAATTTTATTGAATACCTTAAAACTAAAAGGAAAATCTCAAAATTGTTAAAGTTCTTCAAAATAAAAAAATAATGATAACCTTTTATTATGTCAGAAAGAAGTAAAGGATGTTGAAAAAGAAAAAAATTAATAGCCTTTGAAGTTTTAAAAGAGAGCTTTTATATTAAGATTTACGAATTGCAATGATTAGCATTGATAATTCTGTAGAATTAGCAATTAAAACATATCTTGCATTAAATAAAAGAGCTTTAGGAATTAATTGGAAAAAATATAATAATTCTATCCAAAAATTTCCTCCCATGCTAAATCTTATTCATGACTTTGTAACTGATAAGGTTTCCAATGAAGAATTGGATGGTATTGAAATGTTTCATAATCTCAGAAATAGTCTTTATCACCAAGGTAACGGTATTACAGTACAGCATAATATTGTTAATAGATATGCTATTGTAGCTCAAGATTTAATTTCAAGATTATTTAATGTAGATATTGATAAGAAAATAACAGGTATAATTTCAGACGATAATTTTTCTCTTTATGGTGAATTCTTATTAAAATGGAGAGAATTAGAGCAAGAATTAAGAACCATTTATTATAAAAAGGGATTAAAATCAGAAAGGAGAGTTGAACCACCGATGCCTACTATTGAAGAATTAAAAAAAAGAACTGAAGAATTAAAACAAGAAATAGATAAAATTAATTATTTGTAATTGATAGAAAAAAAGCAATTTCCCCAAACTATCTTACGAGGGGCACCACGGGGGAGGGAGAAACTATAAAGAAAAATTATTCTATTGGATGCCATGCTATAAGATCATACGAATGAATAATACACACTTTTAATTGATATGTATTTAGACTTTAAAAAATGGGTTTTCAAAGTCTTCATTCTTGGTTGATAATTATCATTAAATTTAAATTTTAAAAACATAGATTTTTAATAATGGAAAAGCAACAAAAAGAAGCATTTAAGATAGTAATTCCAAAATATATACCCACAATGGAGAATAAGGAGAAATTAAGCAATAGTTTCATATCTAAAATAAAAAATGAGATAAAAAAGGAATTACCCCATCCAAATGTGAGTATCTATAAGAAAGATATCATGAAATTTATTTTAATTCATCAAATTGAACAAAGAACAATAAAAAATAAAGAAGAATTTGATAAATATTATTCAAAATATGGATTTATTACTAATAATTTAGAGAAATTTGAGATAGATACAATTTCAGACTCATATTTCAGCAATGAGTTTGATATTGATGATGATCTAGCATTTTATAATCATGAATATGTGCAAAACCATTATTTAAAAGATGATCCTGATTGGTTTTTGCAAATTGATTTAAAAGAAGATCCTTTTCCTTCTCAAGATGGATTATATTTAATCTCTAAAGAAAACTATGAAACGATAGTGTTGAAAACTCAAATTTATAACAAATATATAGAGATTCTGGAACAAAACCCTAAATGGATTTTAAACAAGTCTATTGTAATATACGGTGATTTTGGGTGTGGAAAAACGACGTTTTTTGATTATTTGGGTTATAATTTGTTATTGAATAATATCCAACCAATTAGAATAATTTTAAATGCAAAACCCTCCCTGCCCTCTTTACATCAAGATTTTAGTGAATCACTATTTAATGAATTAGCTAGCTACATATCAAAATATTCAACAGATCCAAGAGGAAATATAAGCAAATTTAGTAAATATAGCATTTTATCTCTGTTTGAAAGAGTTAAAAGTGATAGAAAACAACAAGGTTTTGTCATTTTTTTAGATGGTTTGCATAAGTCTCAAGATCACAAGAGTACAGCTTTAAATTTTCTAATTGAATTGCAAAATGTACTTGAGTTTTATCGGAGGAACGAGATTTCCTTAACAATTTTTATTGCCGGATCATTAGAATGGCGAGATAAAATAAATAATAGTAAGAAATTTTCTGGTTCGATATTTACCTTAGAAAAAATGGATACATTGAATATAAAACAGGCGCATGAAATGCTAAAAAGGAGATTTGCTGTATTTTCAGAAATGAAGGGGAGACAATTTATTAAATATAACGAAATAGAACTGTTAATAACCTCAATTGAAAGAACTCTAGCAACCGATGTAAATTTCAGAATATTGATAAAATTTTTTCTCCAAAATGGTTTCATTTTTAAAAATAGAATAAAGCTTAAACCATTTATGGAAGAAGATGTCTTGAACAATATATTTGAAGCAATAAAGAATAATAAAATCTTATATAATAATCTAGTTCAAATTAAAAAAGAATTTCAAAATGAAAAGCCTAAACTATTAAAAATTCTTAAAACTGTCTCTACAACGTATGATATGGGATACTTCTTTGAAGACCATGTATTCTATCATAAAAATTCTCAATGCTTTAATTATTTACAGAAAATAAATATTATTGTTAAGAGCGAAAAATATAAGAAAAATGATATAAAACCCTATGCTTTACACCCAGCTATTTATAAAACTTTTAATGAGATTGAAAATAAAGTAAAATTTCGCCCAACTCATTATTTTGAGCTGTTATTTGCTGAAGAGCAACAACCAGTAAGCCCTGAAGCAGAATATATCAATATATTAAATACAATAAAACGCTTTAAAGAAAATAATCCTGAAATTGAAGACCAGATTGAAAAACTAATTGTTTTAACGCAGAAGGATTATTTCGCACTTATTAATAAGATCGAAACCACATCCAATTTTTACATTTCTGAAAATGTAGTCGAAGAAATGAATAAAATTATAGAAAAATTATTAACGTTCTTGTATGCACTTTCTAAAGAACCCTTAAGGTTTAATAGCCAATCTTTACTTTTTAAAATCTTTAAATATACATGGTTAGATAATCGAGTTTTAACGCAATTTTTTAATTGGACAGAGAGATGGAACCCAAATGTTAATGATAAGAAAATTAATACACAATTTTTAAAGCTATTCATCGATGCCTATGAGTCATTAGTTTTTAAAATTGGCAAGCATATACTATACAATAAAATTCTGATTATTGGATCAAAAAATCTGAATAATAACGAAAAAATTGCTTTGAATTCCGCCAGAGCACTCTACTCGGAGAAACGGTACAAAAATTCTATAGAAAAATGCCATGATTTGATTGAAACAACCCTTAGGGAGTTTATTTACAATATTTTGTTTATAAAATATGAAAATAATTGGGAGGAATATTTACCCAAAAAAACACAGATTTATATTAGGAAAATAAAGCAAAAAGAAGTTATTCAATACGGGAATTTATTATCTAGTGCAGGTAACTCTCTTTATTATCTTACTAGGAGTGCTTATTCTAGTATTATTGATGATAATTATCTTTGGAAAAATTCTTTTTCCATTCTTTTTGGTAAGGCTTACCGTTCTTTAATTAAGGAGACATTGGAAAGTTTTGCTAATTTAGGTCATTTAGATAAGCATAATAGAGAAGATAAGGAAATTGGGAAAATTGCATTATTGGTAGAACAAAATATATCTAAAACTAAGGAAATTGTTGAAAAAATAAACAAATCATATATTAATATGTTGAATCTTGATGCTATAATAATTAATGATTCGGAATTAATTCCACGATTTCATTCTCAAGAGAAAACTGATAAACTCTGCCCAATCTCCTTTAGTGATAATGAATGCGAAGAAATATTAAAAATTATCAACACAACAAATGGTAATAAAGAGAATTTGTTTGAAAAATTTATAAAGATATCCGATATTAACCAAATTCAAGAAACTTTTTCAACATCGTATCGCAAATTCATTGCATCAATAATCAAATTAATTCAAAATAATATAATTCAGATTGAAGATCATTATGGATCAAATGTAATCTTCAAAGTTTTAAAAAAATAGACTTATATATTGAGCCAATTTTTTTATAGAAATTATATATAGAGGAAACTTAAATAAATCAGAAAATTACAAAATTTTTTACCTCTGATTAGTTAAATAGTTGCTTTAAAAAGATATTAATATGCCTCAAAAAACTAAAAAAACAAAGGAAAATATTTCAAATCTCCCTACAGAAGACGGAAATTATAACCTTTTTAATAAGAAAGGGGAGATTGTTTATACTGGGCAAGGAAATATAAAAAATAGAATCCAGTCCCATGTAAAAGATCCAAAGAAACAGTTCACATCATTCACATATAATATAGAACATTCTTCTAAAAAGAGAGAGCAAACCGAAGAAAATCGAATAAAACGACATAAGCCACCTCAAAACAAACAAAAAAAATAGTTACTTGATTATAATCCATATTCAAAGCATTCTTCATCCAAATAATTCTTTCAGGACCGAATGTATTGTTAGTATCTAAATATAATGCACCTCCTTCCATACCACCTGTATCATACGGGCGTTGTGAATTTACGCAAAGCTGGTGAGCAAATTGAGTTTTACCTGTTCCACCTTCTCTAAATATTTGGACTAATTGCCCAGGCTTAATTCCTCCATCTAATAAATTATCTAATTTTTGAATTCCTGTTGAAAGCCCTAAATATTGTCTTCGATCACCCCAACTACTTTTTTCACAATGTTTTTCTAAAAATTTTTACGCCTTTTTTATCAATTTACTTCAGAAAATTTACCCACAACACCAGAAGAGTTTTCTAAAGACGTGAATCAGGGTATATGTGAGATTAGAGTTCATATTAATTATAATTTATCTAATATCGAAACTGAATTAAAAAATCTAACTCATCTTAGATTAAATATGCCTAATCTACAAACGCTACCTAAATTTATAGATACTTTAACTCAAATGAGTCAACTTTTAATTACTTCAACAAAATTTGACAACTTAACGAATGAATTTGGAACTGATGAAAATAAATACCGTTTGGAGATTCGGACTAATAGAAATTTAGATTTAAATGATTCTATCGGAGAATTAAAAGAAATTACACATCTTCGGATTAAAAATATTAATTTTATAAGAGATTTTAACATTATTTCAAATTTAACTAATTTAACACATCTTAGAATTGTTCATGGAAATCTCACGGGAATTCCTGAATTTATAGAATCACTTCCTTTTATCAAGCATTTGCATTTCTATTCTCAAGGAGATAATCCATTTAGAGCTAAATTTTGGTCAACTAAAAATAAGGGGCGATTTGAATTTCAAACATCTAATAATAAATTTACCTTGCAAAATATGAAAAATATCACTCATTTAAGAATTTCTGGACATAGTAACATTAATTTTAACGATGAAGAATTAGAGTATTTAAAATGTTTACGAATAGATAATATTAATCAGATTCCTTCTTGTATCCAGAAAATGAAAAATTTAGCTTTTCTTGAGTTGGATATAAATAACGTGAGAATGATACCAGATTGGTTTTCTCAGTTTGCCAACATTAGACAATTAGTCATAAAAACTGAGAGAATTGAATTTTCTGATAATTTCTGGAAAATTGAATCTTTAGAATGTTTGAAAATAAGAGTACATCCAAATTTTAACAATATTGATTTTATTAGATATTTTAAGAATTTATCGCATCTATGGATTGAAACACCGGACTTAATAGATTTACCAAATGTAATTGATGAGTTTATTAAAAATAATATAAACTTAAAAATTTACAAAGATACTGAGATAAAAGAAGATCTAAATAAGTATTTAAAAACTCAAGCACCAAATTTTTTCATTCTTAAGATACATTCAAATTGTATAATACCTGACAATCTAAAAATATATGAAATAAAAAATTAATAGAAAGATCTAATAATTTCAAATCCAAATTCCAAATGGTTCCCATCTTGAGGTGTTCGAGAAAGAAGAATGTTAAAGATTATTATAAAATACAAAAAGATTGATAATTATCATGATAAAAAGAATAAATATAGAATTTATTTTCCCGACTAAAGTTAATTAAGAAAATTCCTTTTTAAAAAACATTTTTTCTGGAATATCTCCTAATGTACAAATAACTTGTTTATCTGTTTCAAAGTCAAAACTTAATTCATCTTTAATTTCCTCTTCTATGAGCAATTGAAAAGGACTTTCTACGTTAAGAGGAAGTTTTGAAGAACTATTCAATACAACTTATCACAAGTTAAATTCAAATTGATATTGTAAAAATAGAAGAGGTTGGTAACATAGTAGGAAAATCCCTAAATTCTTCCAAAAAGAGAAGGGAAAAGAAATCTGAGCCGAAATAAAAAAATAAGGGAGAGATTAAACTCAATCGAGTCTAATAGAGGGCGAAATCCAATAATAGCCCAAATTATCTTTATATATGTTTCCCTTCTTAGTTTTTTATAGAGATAATCATATATTAAAAGATTTACTTTTTTTGTGGCATTTCTCAATAGACAATGATTATAATCATTGACAAGGTTTTATTCCTGTAATTATTAATATAATATCCAATTTGATTCAATGCTATTTTGTTTTGACTCCTATGGAAACTATTTATTATCTACTCTAAATAAATAATTTACTCACAAATACCACATACCATTGATAAACTACCATTTATTCTTTGAATTTTTGGAAAAATTTCACAGATATGGTCATTATGAAAGATACCCTCAAGACTCTGAGTTAAAAGTTCTCTCTCTCTTTGTGTAAATTTTGAAAAATCGAAAATATTTTTTCCTTTTATCTGTTCTTTAATTTCTAAAAATTCTTGCATTGAGTCTGACACGTTTTTTAGTAATTCCCAGATTTCATTTTCTGAAATACTCGTAAAACTTAATGCCAGGCTGATTCCAAACTTAATATATTTTCTTAATTTTGGATTTCCTTTTAAAATTAACAGAAAAGACTGCTATTATAATAAATGGGAAGTAATAGAGAGATTCTTCAAGAAGAGAGCTTAGGAAGAGTTTATACTTTATATTTTTGGAATAATTCCTCACCAATGATTTTAAAGATTGTAATAATTCTGCTCCCCGATATAGCGGAGGTTAAAGAATAACCTCTGAAATTATTCTCTTTGACCAAATATAGATGTTGCAAACATGAACTTTACATTCCTCTGCTTCTGAAAAGTACTCGCATAAATATGTAGAGAATTTAATTAAACATATGGATCTATTAGCTTTATAATTTGTTTACAATAAACTTTTACTAAATCACTTATATCTTTATTGAGATTAAAACTATTATAAGCAACTAAATTTCTGATATCATATAGCTCTTTGATTTTATCTGTAATCCAAGATTGAGATTCAAATATATTTTGGAAAACAGGTGTCCAATATTTTGTAAAATAACCATTTAACATTCTAAAGTCCATATAGTATATATCATGACCGCCTCTAATTGGAATATATGTCTTTTGAGTTTCCTTTCTTTTTCTTGATTCTAACTTTTGATTGAGATCAGAACCAAATATACTGGCATCTGAGGGTAAACCACTATCATCTAATATCTTGATAATGAATTTTCTCAAAATATTTTCAGTATTATGTATCCATTTATAACATGTACCCGCAACGGGAAAATTTTGAATTATTTTAGAATATTTTTTTGAATCAATTCCCTCCATAATGAAATCTTCCCCTTCACTAATGGAATCCATTATCTCTTCAAAGGTTTTATTTTTTTTTCTTTTCAGCATTTCTCTGGATAAAGGCTCTAAGACATCAAGACATTCTTTTACATCTTTAGCATGAACATGATGTTTATAACGACTTGTATCCCAAACACCAGTGTCTAAAAGTTTAGAATAAATTATTTTACCAATTTCAACAATAATAGGTAAATTATTATCCTTTTTCAACTCACTAGAATCTAAACCATATTTATCTAATTCAAGATTTTCGATTCTATTATCGTATTCTTCAATTTCACTTATTAATCGTAAGAATTTTAATTTTATCAATTGATCTTTCATAGTTTATCCCAATAGTTTCTTCCAATGATTCATAACCTTTTTTAAAATTATTAGATAATACTTTCAAATCTACCATTATTACATGTAATTCCTTCCTTCCACATTTATCTTAGAGTCCACCCTGACTATGTAATTCTTTTTGCTTGAAATATAGGGATCCCTCCCTAAAATGATTTAAAACTATTACTTTTGCTCTCGTTATTAATCCATTTGTTTTTGCAATCTCCTCTTGGTTTGCCCCAAACATTCCTAAAAATTTCAATTTGAATGTGGTCATTAGTTATATTCATCTTGGTTTAGAGGGATTATCATTTAATTTTAATTTCTAATCTTTGGATTAGCGCCCATAAGACCATAAAACCATATCGACCTCTCTTGGTGTCCAAAAATCCATTTTATTTTGAATATTTAATTCATCAGCTTTTCTTCTTAAGATCTCGATTAAGATAGCTCCTTGAGTGGGATTAATACTCTCAGGCTTGATCTCAGTAATTATTTTTCTTTCTGGGAGATCATCAATTTCTAATAATCTCTTTACAACAAATTGATCTACCGTTCCATATTTAGAGGGGAATAAAATTGATAATAACCCCGAAGCACCTGCAATACCTAATCCCTTTATTTTTCTTGCTTTTCTCAATGCATATTCGATCGATTCATCTTTTAATCTTAATATTTCGTCGCGCAGCAATAATAACTCATCTAATTTATTTTCGATTTCATATTTTCTAAAATGTTTAGTGGCTGATGCATATCTATGTGCTGCCGTGAATTTCCAGACGAAATACTTCTCTAAGAGAAAGTCATACCATTCTTTAGGACTCAATTCTTTGATTGTACTGAGTTTTATTTGCTCTAATTCTTTCGTTAAATCTAAATTAGAAGTTTTTATTAAATCCCAGTAATGGTTTTTATATTTTCTCCAAATAGTGTCACTTTTTGAGTTCCATAACTGCTTAAAGGATAGAGATTCAGTTTCTAACATGCTTATAAGAGTGAGTTTTATTTCCTCCTTGCTTAAACTATCAAAATCTTTTATGATTCTTTCAATAACCTTATTTTCTTCTAAATTCATTTTAACTCCTTAAAATATTGAAAAATAATTAAAATTTTTAAAAATTAGTTAATCTAATCTTTTTATCTCAATAAATAATTTATTAGCTTTAATGATTATGATACAAATTTAACAAAAAAAGGGGAATATAAGTTGAAAGATATTTCTTTAATTGATGATGGATAACCATTAAATTATTAAAATCCTGCTATTTCTTCTTCAGTTTGAGTAATTTTTTTATAAGAATATAGAATTTGAATTAAATCATCTTTATTAAATTCTATAAACCGTTTTTTAGTTGTTTTACACAGATTCAAAGCGAGTGCAATAAATCTTCTAGATGTCGATTTGGTATTAGCAAAAAAAATTATTTTTACAGTACTTCTTTGAGATAACTCATTAACCTGAATATGAGCATCATTATATTGTCTTTTTTTTTTCATATCAGTTGCCTTTAAAATGATCGCATGTCCTTCATTAGCAGAAATCCAATAACAATCTGCTAATTCATGTCCAGAATGGGGTAGTACTTCTTTTCCTAGAGAATAGGAAAAAATTTTTGTTAGGCATATTTTACTTGTGGATCTTTCACATTCTTCACAATCTTCAGCTTTAATGCCACGGCCGCACTTTTCTTTTAACTCTACAACCTCCTTTTGAAGGCTTGAGTATGTTTTTCTACCAATTTCCTGGTTAAACAATTCTTTTGTCTTTAAAAAAGGAAAAAACCTTTTTTTTACGTATTCATCTTTTGTAGTTGAAGGTTGATAATACTGATTTTTATAAACCACACTTGTTAGTTCAGTATCAAGAGGGTATAATTCAGAATCTCCGCACCATAGAATTTTAATTACAAATTCTCCTTGGTTAAGATCTTTAATCTCTTTTTTCAAGCATTTTTGTGGAATATCATAATAAACTCCATTAATTTCCGTTTTACAGCGAAAAGAAGTTGAATATCTTTTATCAACATCCCATCTTAATTCAATAAATTTCTTCCCATTAATTTCTTCAAATATTGGTGCAGGGAATTTAAAAGACTTTATAGGAAACACTATTACCAAATTTGGTTGGTCAATAACATTAAGGTCAATTCCCATAAAATTATTTACTTTTTCTCTTACATTTAATAAAGAACCCTCATTGCAACGAAATTCAATATTCTCAATATTTCTATGTGAGAATTCCATCCCGCGAAGTTTATCCAAGTGGTCAAAAAAGATGAAGTTAATTAGTTCTTCACACAAAACTCGTGAACAATCATAATTTCCCTTTATTTTTTCTTTGAAATTCGTATAATAGTTATATGGTAGTATCGGGTACACAAATTCAAATATATAATTATTATAATTATATTTTAAAAAAGGGTTAATTTCTATCCTTGTTTCTAAATCACTAAAAGGCAGAATCTCTTCAAACAATCCAATACGATTATGAATTGAAAAAATAAGCTCCTTCCGTTCAGGATCTTTATCAGTAAAATCAATTCTAAAATATAGAATTTCATTTAAGGGGTAAGTTTCGGGAAGTTTTTGTATCCCCTCTCTATTATGGACAACAATTCTTACACAAATGTTCCTATAGGATTCAAATAAGAACCGTTTATTAGTCTCATTAATAAATTTCATTAGTGTTTTGAAATTCCAAAATGGACAAAAACCTGATGTTCTCTCTCTTCCTTTGGCTGTAATATCAATATAAATCAGGTTTCGAGTTAATAAATCAATATTAAAGTAGATAAGTTCTAGATCATTAAGCAATAATAATAAAAAATTAACTTTGTATTGAGGACCAATAGGAATTCTATCGAAAAAATCCTTCCCAAATCCATCCCCTATATGGGTTTTATAATATTCTTTAATATAATTGAGTAATTTGCATAATAGAATAATATTATTTAGCTTATTTTCAATGAATTTTTCATAATAAATATAGGTCTTTAATTTAAGCCCGTTTTTTACTACAAAATCTTTCTTCTTTAGTTGTTCAAGACCATTGTTTAATTCATCACTGATTTCAAAATTTCTCGGTTGAGGAACTTCAGAGACATTTAAATTTCTATGAATATAATTTAAATCTTCCATATATTTCTCCCAATATATTTTGATTAATTCAATTTCCTCTTTTGAAAAATCATTGATATTATATTTAAAAATAGTACTACTCTCATCACTATCACCTAGGAAATCAAATGATATTTTCTTCACCAAATTATTGATAATAATAATTCTCTATAAATAATTTAAAAACAAAGACTATATAGAATTGATTACTAAAAGTTGAATAAACTACCATTAAATATACACCAAAAAGCAGTCTAAGTCTAAAAGATAAAATATAAATATTTAATTTTTCCTTAATCCTTTTCACAAGACCTTGAATCATTTTTGAAGGAAAATAATATTGAATAAAATAAGAATAATTTGATAATATGGTAACCCCCCCCTCCAAGAGAATATCATTAACAAGGCTCTTAAGCAGAATTCTTGACAAATCAGTTCTCTTAAAGCACAGTCTAAATCCAAGTTTTAGCATTTTAAGTCACCCCCTCCTAAATCCATATCCTGATTGGGTGAGTGAAACAAAATCATGGGCTATTTTTGGAACTTTCTCGGATTATGTGATACGTAAGATTTTGCTCAATCTATTCTCTAATAAAATAGAATCAAGTTATGTCTTAGCTTCCACGGGCCGTCGTATTCTAAAGTTAGCTTTATCAGACATCAAAGATAATATCTCAACTCCCTTAACATTACAGCTTTTACAAAATTACCCGCAACAAGATATTTTTGGATTTTACAGGGGGACTGAATCCTACATTGAAAACTTTAAAAATCCCTCAATCAATTGGAGAGATTCTTTATATGAGATCTTCCGACTTTCTCATCTAGATAGACTATACCGAGAGGGTAAATTAACGATGCCTCAAATCTCTATGAAATTAATCCAGGAATGTATCCCATTTTTTAAGAATATTGAACAATGGTTGGAATATAAGTTTTCCAGCTCAAAAACTATATACCTTAACCCCCCTCTTGGGAATAAAGAAACTCTATACGCTGACGCCGATCTGGTAATAGATTCAAATTTATATGAAATAAAAACAGTTTTGTACCCTGAAAAATATATTAGCGAAGATTTCCACCAACTTTATGGGTATATAGCTCTTTTCGAATATTTAAAGAGGCATGAGACTTTACGGGAATATAGAGGCGTAAATGACCAGAAGATAGAGAAAATAGGATTTATTTTCCCCCTATTCCTTCAAGAAATCACTATGGATATTTCCAGGTGGGAACCCAAAAATCGATTAAAATATCTAACCCAGCTCCTATCGTTTAAATAACTTTCTACGATTCAATTCAACCCACAAAGAAGTTTTTCTACTCAGATGCGCGAGCAAGCGACAATCTTCGCTCAGATTGTTGAGATTCCTCTATCTTCTCTCAAGTGAATTAAATTACTTGATTAGGAATTAGGAATTAAAAAAGAAGGTTGGGATTTTAAGAAGCACGTTCTTTTTTAATACGAAAATAATAATTTTTTTTGAATTTTACCATGTAATGCGTTGTTAAACACTTCACAAAATCATAAAGATATGATTTGATACTTTGTTTGTTGGGATACCGTGCCATCATTGAATCAAATTCATATCCGTGGTCATAGTC
>SDBV01008341.1_pt1 | contig 14009 bp, 13 predicted proteins | sample 2277081 | NCBI WGS metagenome assembly SDBV01 (sample SAMN10402039, study PRJNA504765) | marine sediment metagenome | isolation source: marine sediment core GS10_PC15, 223 cmbsf | place: Arctic Ocean: Southern Knipovich Ridge | collected 2010 | reverse complement strand
CAGGAGATTACGAAAAAGTCTTTCCAATGGATATTTATCCCATGCAGCTCCTAAAGGCAATCATCGTTGAGGATATTGAAAAAATGGAAGCTCTGGGCATATATGAGATTGGGGAAGATGATTTTGCTCTTTGTGAATTTGTATGTGCATCGAAAATAGAGATTCAATCCATTGTAAGACAGGGTCTTGATCTGATGATTAAGGAACTTGAATAAAAATTGAACGAAAATCATCCCATAGAATATGAATTCAATTAGAAGGTTTGTCGACAAGATCAAACCAAATTTTGAGAAAGGAGGAAAATTCCCATTCCTCCTATCCACGTTTGAGGCTTTTGAGACTTTTCTTTTTGTACCTAATATAGTTACAAAAAAAGGATCACATATCCGGGACGCCATGGATATGAAAAGGACCATGATCGTTGTGGTTATAGCCTTGGTTCCTGCACTCATGTTTGGAATGTGGAACGGCGGGTACCAGAATTCCCTTGCTCTGGGAATTGAAAGAACCCTGCTCGAGAATTTCTGGTTTGGCTTTTTAAGGATCTTTCCGATACTGGTAGTATCCTATGTTGTGGGACTGGGTACTGAATTTATTTTTGCCCAGATTCGAAATCATGAGGTTGCAGAAGGTTACCTGGTTTCGGGTATACTTATTCCAATGGTCTTACCCATAGACACGCCACTCTGGATGGTAGCGGTTGCCACCATCTTTGCTGTGGTTATTGGCAAGGAGGTATTTGGCGGTGTAGGAATGAACATCCTGAATCCTGCCCTGACGGCAAGAGCCTTCCTGTTTTTTGCGTATCCAACCTATATGTCCGGTGATTTTGTCTGGATCAAGGGACTGATGAAGGGAGAAGGCATTGTTGACGGTTTCAGCGGTGCTACTGCACTGGGACAGGCAGCCATCAATGAACCCCTGCTGAATACCAGCGGTAATACTATGAGCGGTATGGACATGTTCATGGGGACCATCCCCGGTTCAATCGGAGAGACTTCCACCATTGCCATATTAATTGGCGCGATATTCCTTATATATACAGGAGTTGGTAGCTGGAAAATCATTTTTTCCGTATTTGCGGGAGGTGCAGCTATGGGACTCCTTCTGAATTTATTTGGAGGCAATGCCCTGATGGAAATCCCATTCTGGCAACACCTGATGCTGGGTGGATTTGCCTTCGGGGCAGTCTTTATGGCAACCGATCCGGTAAGCGCTTCCCAGACTGACAGGGGTAAGTGGATCTACGGTTTCCTTATCGGTGTGCTGGCCATTATAATCAGGGTTCTGAACCCCGCTTTCCCGGAAGGGGTTATGCTTGCCATTCTACTGATGAATGTTTTCGCACCTCTGATTGACCATTATGTGATTGAAGCACATATCAAGAGACGTCTAAAAAGAGCCAAAGTAAGTACAAACGCTAACAGTATATAAGCAATGAAGAGCTACAGCAATACATACATCTTCATCTTCGCCACGGTCATGGTGATAATCGTGGCTACACTTCTGACATTTGTTGCCGAAACACTCCGGCCCTACCAGGAGAAAAATGTGGAAGTAGAGAAGAAACTGGATATCCTGCGTTCTGTGGGACTCGCAGCTGAGGTTGGTGAGGTAGATAGTAAAAGCCTTTATGTGGAGAAAGAATACGCCGAAAACATCACCAAAAGCCTTGTGATCAATATGGATGGTGAAATTAATGAAGATGTTGATGCCTTTACGGTTAACCTTAAAGTGGAACTGGCAAAGGCACCGGAAGATAGAATGCTTCCGATCTTTATCTATACAGCCCCTGATGGTCAGGATGTTGTCATTATTCCCCTTCAGGGGAAAGGTTTATGGGGACCTATCTGGGGATATGTTTCTTTTGAGCAGGATATGAACACGATTTTTGGGGCCATTTTTGCACATGCCAAGGAAACCCCCGGACTTGGAGCTGAGATATCAGAAGACTTTTTCCATGAGCAATTCTCCGGGAAAAAGATTTTTGACGAGGGGAAAAAGTTTACCTCTATTAAGGTATTGAAAGGGGGAACAAGCCCGGACGATCCGCATGCAGTTGACGCCATCTCAGGTGGAACCATTACATCCGTGGCTCTCGAAGAGATGCTGTATGATTGCCTTGGGAATTATGAATTGTATTTCAAAAATAAAAGTATAAGCCATGAGTGAGAGAGAACCCCTGTTTTCGAGCAAAAATATGAAATTGCTCAGGGACCCACTGAATGATAGCAACCCGATTACCGTCCAGGTACTTGGAATATGTTCAGCACTTGCCGTAACAGTAAAACTGGAAAACTCAGTAGTAATGACCATGTCAGTTATAGCAGTTATGGCAGTTTCAAATGTAGTTATCTCCCTGCTAAGGAAGACTATTCCACCACGTATCAGAATTATAGTACAGCTGACCATTATTGCAACCATGGTAATCCTGGTTGACGAAATATTGCAGGCTTTTGCCTATGAAGTAAGTAAGCAGCTGTCAGTGTTCGTGGGACTCATAATAACCAATTGTATAATAATGGGCCGGTTGGAGGCTTTTGCCCTTGCTAATAAACCCTGGCCAGCCTTTCTTGATGGCATTGGTAATGCAGCGGGTTATGGAGTCATCATGATTATCGTAGCCTTTTTCCGTGAGCTGCTGGGGTCCGGAACCATCTGGGGTTTTCCTGTTTTTGAGAAAATTGGATTGTATGATGTCGGGTATGTAAACAACGGTATGATGATTCTGCCTCCGATGGCGTTGATAACCGTTGGGATCATTATATGGGTCCAGCGCTCCAGGAACAAGGAATTAATTGAAGATAATTAGAAAACAGCAGGATTATGGAAAACTATGTAAACCTATTCGTTAAGTCGATCTTTATTGACAACATGGTCTTCGCATACTTCCTTGGTATGTGCTCATACCTTGCTGTATCGAAGACGGTAAAAACATCCACCGGACTGGGACTGGCAGTCATTTTTGTCCTGGGATTTACCGTACCAATTAATTATCTGATTGAAAACTACCTGCTGAAAGCCGGAGCTATGTCCTGGCTGAGTCCGGCGCTTGCTGATGTTGACCTTGGCTTTTTAAGCTTTATACTCTTTATTGCCGTAATTGCTTCTATGGTACAGCTTGTTGAAATGATTGTTGAGAAATTTGCCCCTGCCCTGTATTCATCACTGGGAATCTTCCTTCCTCTTATTGCGGTAAACTGTGCAATTCTTGGGGGCTCACTGTTTATGCAGGAGAGGGAATACGTCAATATCGGTGAGGCAACGGTTTTCGGACTGGGTTCGGGAGTAGGCTTTTTCCTTGCTATTGTTGGAATTGCCGCCATACGGGAGAAAATCCAGTATTCAAATGTACCTGCTCCGCTTAGGGGACTTGGAATTACTTTTATTATCACCGGACTCATGGGAATTGCTTTCATGAGCTTTATGGGCATTAAACTTTAAAACGTCTATCGAAATGCTGCTATTAGTTTCACAAATCGGGATCATACTTATAAGCATCACCATTTTCCTGGTGATCATAATGTCACTGGTTGTTATGCTTCTCTATGCAAGAGCCAAGCTGACACCCCAGGGGGAGGTCAGCCTGCAGGTTAATGATAAAGATCTTATCGTAAATCCGGGAGAGACTCTCCTGAATACCCTGAGCAATCAGGATATATTTCTTCCTTCAGCCTGCGGAGGAGGTGGAACCTGTGCAATGTGCAAGGCCCAGGTGATTGAAGGTGGAGGTTCCATCCTTCAAACCGAGAAAGGATTTTTTACCCGGAAAGAACAACAGGATAACTGGCGGCTGGGCTGCCAGGTTAAGATCCGGGGTGATATGAAAATTAAGATACCCGAATCCATTCTTGGTATCAAGAAATGGGAATGTGAAGTTGTTTCAAACAATAATGTAGCAACCTTCATTAAGGAGTTCGTTGTCAAATTACCCGAGGGTGAATCACTCGATTTTCTTTCAGGAGGATACGTGCAGATCGATGTGCCTAAAATTGAGGTCGACTTCAAAGATTTCGATGTGGAAGAACAATACAGGGATGAATGGGATAAGTTCAATATGTGGGATTTGAAAATGAAGAACCCGGAAGAGACCTATCGCGCCTACTCCATGGCAAACCACCCTGCAGAAGGGAATATTGTTATGCTCAATATACGGATTGCCACACCTCCCTGGGATAAGTCGAGAGGCGGATTTATGAAAGTGAATCCGGGGATATGTTCATCCTACATCTTTTCAAGAAAACCAGGCGACAAGGTAATAGTTTCCGGCCCTTATGGGGAATTCCATATTAAAGAGACCAAAAGGGATATGGTGTACATTGGCGGGGGTGCCGGTATGGCTCCCTTGAGATCTCATATCTTCCATATGTTTCATACAGAAGGAACGGACAGAAACGTATCCTACTGGTATGGAGCTCGTTCCAGCCGGGAAATTTTTTATGAGAATGAGTTCCGTGAAATTGAAAAGAAATTCCCGAATTTTAATTTCAATATTGCATTGTCAGAACCTGTGCCAGAGGATAACTGGAAAGGAAAGACAGGATTCATACACCAGGTTTTGTACGATGATCTGCTTAGTAAGCTGGAGGAGCCTGAAGAAATTGAATATTACCTCTGCGGTCCCCCGATGATGAACGATGCCGTTCTCAAAATGCTGTATGACCTCGGTGTTCCGGACGAAATGATCGAATTCGACGACTTCGGAGGATAAACCTTAACACCATGAGAAAAATTGTTTTGTGGACCGCCATCCTGCTGCCGGTATTGTTTCATAATGCCTGCCAGGAGAAGGAGTCCGGTGTATGGATGAAACTCAGCGGATTTACACAGGGCACTACCTACAACATTACCTATCAGACCGGTGACAGTAGTAATTACCAGGCTGAAATTGAACAGATTCTTGCGGGATTTGATCTCTCCCTGTCAACCTACATTGACACTTCCCTGATTTCACGTTTTAACCAGGACGAGACTGAACTCAGTCCGGATAAATACTTCGAAACTTGTTTTACCTGTGCGGATGAGGTTTTCAGAGCAACCGGCGGGGCATTTGATATTACCGTGGCTCCTGTCGTTAATGCCTGGGGATTTGGCTTTACGGAGGCTGCAGAAGTTGATTCAGCATTGATCGAAAGTTTGCTTGAATATGTAGGGATGGAAAAGGTCAGTATAGCCGGGGGTATAATCAGGAAGGAAAAGGAAGGTGTAATGCTGGATATGAATGCCATTGCCCAGGGATATGCAGTGGATGTACTGTCTGGTTTTCTGGAGAACGAGGGACTGAGGAATTATCTGGTTGAGATCGGGGGGGAACTGAGGACCAGGGGACAGAACTCGAGGGGGACAGGCTGGAAGGTTGGGATTGACAGGCCTATAGACGGATTGCAGATGCCGGGTGTGGATATGCAGGCAATTGTAGAGATTAGTGACCGTTCCCTGGCAACATCAGGCAACTATCGCCGGTTTTATGAGAAAGACGGAATGAAATATTCCCATACTATAAATCCCGTAACGGGTTTCCCTGTTCAGCATGGACTCCTGAGTACGACTGTCCTGGCAGATGATTGTATGAGGGCCGATGCTTACGCAACAGCGTTAATGGTGATGGGGATTGAAAGAAGCATGGAGTTTCTTCAGGGACAGACAGATATGGATGCCTACCTTATCTACAATGATGATCAGGGTCAATACAGCATCTGGTATACAGAGGGGATGAAAATGCTTCTGGTAAAAGGTAAAGACTAAGTTTTGAGCTTTGAGGAAATTCATCTCTGACTATGAGCAGCCGCATCCGGGTCCGTCAGTACCACCCTGTTTCCAGCATTTATATTCATCATGCTTTACACAGGAAATGCCAAGCCTGGCCATTTCCTTGTTCTTCCCGATTGAGATTTGCGGAAACCTTCCGTCACGTACAAAAAGAACCCGGAATGCCAGTCCCACAAAAGCAAGCCCCAACAATATGGAGGACAATATCAGTACTTTCAGAATCATGGCCCAAAGATAACATATTAATAGGAAATAATTTTAACTGTAAAGATGTTTAAGAATCGTTATTTAGAATAATTCTCATTAAATTTATAGATTAGCAGTCTTAATGAATATTATGGTTGAGGAGAGCAAGGATAGGATCTTATTTGAGGTTTTCAGCCGGGAAGTTCTGGATGATTACCGCCTCGCAAATATAAGCCGGAATTGCAGTGTGCTTGCAAGATCAGAGGTTCTGACCGGGAAGGCAAAGTTTGGAATTTTTGGCGATGGGAAGGAAATTGCCCAGATAGCAATGGCGAAACAATTCAGAAATGGAGACTGGCGTTCAGGCTACTATCGTGACCAGACCTTCCTTATGGCTGCCGGGATTGTTAGTCCCACTTCATTCTTCGCCCAGATCTACGGCGATATCGACGAAAAAATAAATCCCGGAAATGCAGGAAGATCCTTTAATAATCACTACGCAACTGCTAATATAAACCGCGACGGCTCCTGGAAAAACCTTGCCGGGCAAAAGAATACTGCAGCAGACCTTTCACCGACTGCCGCACAGATGCCCAGGCTTGTGGGACTTGCTTACGCATCCAGGTTATTTCGGGAAAATCCAGAACTTCGGGAATACGATAATTTTAGTAGCGATGGAAGTGAAGTGGCATTTGGAATGATCGGGGATGCCAGTACATCCGAAGGTCATTTCTTTGAGACAATGAATGCTGCCGGAGTACTTCAGATACCCATGGCCGTTGCTGTATGGGACGATGGATACGGGATTTCCGTTACAAAGGAATATCAGACAATAAAACAAAGCATTTCTGAAGCTTTAAAGGGATTTGAGCGCCAGAACAGTGATAGTGGCATCCTGATCTATAAGGCCAGGGGATGGGATTATCCGGAACTTTGTAAAATATTTCAGGAAGGCATATCAAAATGCAGAAAGGAACATGTACCTGTTCTTTTTCATATTGATGAGATGAACCAACCACTGGGCCATTCAACCTCCGGATCTCATGAAAGATATAAGTCCCGGGATCGACTGGACTGGGAGAAAGAATTCGATCCACTGAAAAAGATGCGGGAATGGATTCTGAAAAATGGCCTTTCGAAAGAGGAAGTGCTTGACAGTATCGAGATTGACGCTGAGAAAGAAGCCCGTCAGGCCAGGGATGAAGCATGGAGCAATTATAGTAATACTATCCGGAACGAGAGAGAAGAACTTATTGAAGTCCTGAGAAATAAAAGCTGCAAATGTGTAAGCGACGATATTGATAAGATAAGCCTGCTTCGCAAAAATCTTCAGCAGGTTCGTAATCCTATCCGCCGGGATAATTTCTCAACAGCGAAAAAAATTCTACGACATATATGCCTGGATTGTACCTCACGAAAGGTACTGCAAAAAGAAGTTAATATCTGGCTTGGCAAATATTATGAGGAGGCCTGGGATAATTACAGTACAAATCTGTATAACGAAACAGACCGATCAGCACTTAAAGTGGAGTCTGTTCCACCTGAATTTCATGAGGATGCGGAGGAAGTAGCCGGAAGGATTGTTTTGAGGGAAAATTTTGACAGCTTATTTGCCAAATATCCCTTACTGGTAACATTTGGGGAGGACACAGGAAGGATTGGAGGAGTTAACCAGAGCCTTGAGGGACTCCAGGAAAAATACGGGGAGTTACGAATAACAGATACAGGTGTCAGGGAAGCAACCATAATAGGCCAGGGGATAGGCATGGCGATGAGGGGACTCAGACCCATCGCCGAGATCCAATATTTCGATTATCTTCTTTACGGACTTCAAACTATAAGTGATGACCTTGCTACATTGCATTATCGGACCAAAGGTATACAGTCTGCTCCGCTTATTATACGCACCAGAGGTCACCGCCTGGAAGGTATCTGGCATTCAGGATCACCTCTTAGCATGGTCATTAATTCTATCCGCGGTGTATTTGTCTGTGTTCCCCGTGATATGACAAGAGCTGCCGGCATGTATAATACACTTATGGAAGGAGAAGATCCTGCACTGGTAATCGAACCCCTGAACGGATATCGCCTGAAAGAGAAAATGCCCTCAAACACCGGAGAGTTCCGGATACCACTTGGTATTCCTGAGATTATCATTTACGGACGTGATATCACACTTGTAACCTACGGTTCTTGCGTCAGAATAGCAAGAGAAGCTGCAGAACAATTACGTGATTTTGATATTCAAGTGGAACTGATTGATGTACAGACGCTGATACCCTTTGATCTTCCACATTTAATCCAACAGTCTGTGGAGAAGACAGGGAGAATGGTATTTTTCGACGAGGATGTTCCCGGTGGAGCTACTGCTTATATGTTGCAGAAGGTACTGGAGGAGCAGGGGACTTATAAGCATCTTGATTCAGCTCCCGTCACCATTACCGGCAGAGATCACCGGCCGGCCTATGGAACGGACGGGGACTATTTTTCAAATCCCAATGCAGAGGATGTTTTTGAGAAGTTGTACGATATGATGCATGAATCCAATCCTCAAAAATACCCGAAAATCCACTAATCATCCATTCCTTTTTCCAGGGAAACCGGCAATTCTTCCTTATCGAATCGCCTTATCCGGTAGTTCAAAAGGGCTACCAGGATAGACATGAACGGACTTATTATATTGAAGAAGCAGAAAGGCAGGTAGGTCAGGGTTGAAACACCAAGGACGCGGGACTGTGTTGCACCACATGTATTCCAGGGCACCAGGACTGAAGTAACCGTACCACCATCCTCAAGTGTCCGGCTCAGCAATTCCGGTTTATATCCTCTTTCTCTGTAAGTTTTGGCAAACATTCTTCCAGGGATCACAATTGCAATATACTGGTCAGAAGCCGTAATGTTGAAGAAAATACTTGTTGCAATTGTTGAAGCAACGAGGGATCCTGTAGACCTGGACCACTGGATAATTGTTTCCGAGATCCGCTTAAGCATCCCGGCAGAGTCCATTACTCCACCAAATACCATCGCTGCAAGAACCAGCCAGATCGTGTCCAGCATGCCTGACATACCATCCGTTGTCAACAGATCATTAACAACCTCATTTTCTGTAATAATGGATATTCCTCCAAACATGGATTGCATGACGGCTATGTAGGTTCTTTTTAAGTATCCGTGTGGTCCTCCTACCTGGCTGATTATTTCTGGCTGGAATATGATCGCAAAGACAGCTCCAAGAAGAGCTCCGAACAGAATAGCAGGGAGGGGAGGGACCTTTTTTACAATTACGATAATCAGGAGAACGGGCACAAATAGCAGCAGGGGGGTGACATTGAAGTTTAGTTCAATTTGATGTAGAACCGCCTCAACATTTGATCCATTAATCTCATAATTATTCGTAAATCCAATTATCAGGAAAATGATCAGAGTTATTCCCATTGAAGGAATGGTCGTGATCATCATATAGCGGATATGTGTAAAAAGGTCGGTCCCCGCCATGGCAGGTGCAAGGTTAGTTGTATCTGAAAGCGGTGACATTTTGTCACCGAAATATGCGCCGGAAATTACTGCCCCTGCAACCAGACCGACAGGGAATCCAAGAGCCTGGCCTATTCCGAGAAGTGCAATGCCAATGGTTGCAATGGTAGACCAGGCAGACCCGGTGGCAAGAGATACAATACTGCTTGCGATAACTGCCGCGAATAAAAAAATACTGGGATGGATGATCTTAAGACCATAATAAATGAGAACAGGTACGACACCGCTGAGCAGCCAGGTTCCAGCAAGTGATCCAATCATGAGCAGGATAAGGATGGCTGGCATGGCTGATCCGATGCTCTTGACAACCTGCGCCATAATGGTCTGATAGTTCAGTTTTAGACGAATTGCAATGATCCCTGCAATTGTGGCGGCAAGCAGCAGCGAAATCTGGTTTGCACCGGAAAGCGTATCCTCTCCAAAAAACAATACGTTAAGGGTTAAAAGCAGTATCAGACAGAGGATCGGTATAAATGCCTGCAGCAGTGTTGGTTTCTTCTTAACGTCCTCCATCCGGTAGGGTTGATATCAATCGCAATATAGTAAAATGGAAAATGTATTTAATGTAATGAACCATGAAGTTCATTATAAATTTTCTATAAATAGTAAAAAACCTTATTCAGGGTATTATTTTTGCATTGAATTTGGATATATTGCACTTTGGTATTAGAGTAATATGGAACTTGATATAGATTTTTTCAGTATTGACAACAAACAGGTTGCCAGGCAGGGCAGGGTACTTATATCTGAACCCTTCCTGAATGATACCTATTTTAAGCGCTCGGTTGTCCTTCTGACGGAACATTCCGACGAGGGTACTGTAGGTTTTGTACTGAATAAACCTGTTGACCTCTCAGTAACTGAGGTTATAAATGATTTTCCTGATATTGATACAGAGGTCTCTATCGGGGGACCAGTCAATACAAATACCATACACTATATTCATACACTGGGAGATACAATTCCCAATTCCGTGAAGATATTGGATAACCTTTACTGGGGAGGGGACTTTGAAGTTATCAAAGATATGATCAGCGCCGGACTGATCAAGGGATCAGAGATCCGATTTTTTCTGGGATATGCCGGCTGGTCTCCAAAGCAGCTTGAGAATGAACTCTCCGAGAACGCCTGGCTGATATCCGAGATGAAGCCGGATCATATTATGCAAGGGCCTGGCGATGATCTCTGGAAAGAAATTCTAGAGAAATCAGGCGATAAATACAAAACCTGGGTAAACTTTCCTGAGAACCCAAGCCTGAACTGATTCCACGAAAGATAAAATATTCTTTTGGCCCAACCGGGTTAAAAAATCCTCAATTCCTCTATGAAATGCGTTAACAGGTCAAGGTCTATCAGGATGGGAAAAACAAAACCATATACGGCTCCCAAGAAATGAGCATCGTGATTAATATTATCACGGTTCCTTCGGCTCATATAGGTGCTGTAAAAAAGATAAATCACAGCAAATACAATACCCGGTATGGGTATCACCGCGAAAAAGTAGAGCCGGTCAAGGGGAGAAAAGAAAATACTGGTAAATATTACAGCTGATACAGCTCCCGAGGCTCCGACTGAATTATACCAACGGTTATTCCGGTGCTTGAAAAGAGTGATCAGGGAAGAGATAATGATGCCACCGAAATACAGGATACTGTAGCTTAGGGCGGGACTGTCAATATAGCCTGACATCTTGAGTTGTTGAAACCAGTTCTCCACATTCCTGCCAAATGAATACAATACAAACATATTAATAATAAGATGTGTCCAGTCAGCATGGAGAAATCCATGTGTGATAATCCGGTACCATTCCTTCTTTTGTATTACCTGGTATGGATTTAGCATCAGCTTCGACATTATTTCTTCATTGTAGAAAGAAATGACTGTTATTATCAGGGTTACTATAATTATTACCAGTGTCATTTTAATGCATTATTTTATAAACCAGTTCCTTGAGCAGATCTCCATGTGAACTGCTTACATTACCAAAACCTTTGGATTTAAGGTCAAATTCCCTAAGAAGTGAAATAACCTTAACCGTTTTAGAAGGATTATAAACCCTTGAGGCCTTTTCATAATCCTGAACAAAGTAGGGATCAATTTTCAAAACGGAAGCAACATTCCTTCTCGACCGGTCCTTAAGGAAATGATAATTTAGCAATTTACTGAAGAAAAAATACATGGATGTAATAGTCAGGGTAAAAGGATTTGCCCTGGAGTTGCTTTCAAAGTATTTAACGATGCGATTTGCTTTCAGTATATTTCTCTGTGCCAGTGCATTGTTCAACTCAAAATTATTGTAATCCTTACTGATCCCTATATTATCCTCAATATGTTTTGGATTGATAATACTATCTTCTTCGGGTAGTAACAATACAAGTTTATCCAGTTCATTGGATATCTTGCCCAGGTCATTACCCAGGAACTCTGTAAGAATCATGGCAGCCTTGGGTTCGATCTTTTTCGATCTTGCTGCCAGGTAGGAGCTAATCCAGGACGGGATTTTATCGTCGTACATTCTCCGGGAGTCCAGGATCACTCCCGTTTGTTCAATAGCTTTAAAAAGCTTTTTCCTTTTGTCAAGCTTTTTGTATTTGTAATTTATGACCAGTAGGGTAGAAGCTAGTGGAGCATTAACATAGTGGATAAGGTCCTCTATTTTTGTTAGTGATTGAGCTTCCCTGACAATTACAACCTGGCGGCTTGACATCATGGGGAACCTGCGGGCTGTATTGATTATTCCAGGCACATCCGTATCCTTGCCATAGAGCACCAATTGGTTAAATGTTTTTTCTTCCTCCGTCAGGACATTGCTTTCAATATATCCTGAGATAAGGTCAATAAAATATGGCTCTTCTCCCATAAGGAAATAGATGGGCCTGTAAGTTTTGTTTTTAAGTTCCTTAAGGATATCCTCGTGGGTCATAATACGGGTTTTAGAATCTGAGATGTTTAACTGTGCGCCCGCCCTCACGCAGCTCTTTCAGTGCATCTATTCCAATGATGATATGGTCATCAACATATTGTCCGGTTACCTTAATATCACTTTCCTGGGTTTTTATACCGGAGGATATCATGGGCTGGTCGGTTACCAGCAGAAGGGCCCCTGAAGGTATCTTATTGGCAAATCCAACTGTAAATATTGTTGCTGTTTCCATGTCAATGGCCATACTTCGTGTTTTCTTAAGATATTTTCTGAAAACATTATCATGCTCCCATACCCTGCGGTTAGTCGTAAACACTGTTCCTGTCCAATAATCCTTTCCATGATCCCGGATGTTCGAGGATACGGCTCTTTGAAGGCTGAAGGCAGGCAATGCGGGTACTTCCGCAGGAAGATAACTATCAGATGTACCTTCATTTCGAATAGCAGCAATTGGCAATATATAGTCGCCAAGTTTATTTTTCTTTTTTAATCCCCCGCACTTCCCCAGAAAAAGTACTGCCTTCGGGTTGATAGCACTCAATAGGTCCATGATTGTGGCAGCGTTGGCTGATCCCATTCCAAAGTTGATAATTGTTATGCCTTCTGATGTTGCACATGGCATGGGCTTTGTGTTATCAACAATTGTGGTATTCTGCAGGGCGCAGAAGCGTTCCAGGTAATGGTCAAAATTTGTCAACAGTATATGTTTTCCGAATGTTTCAAGATTTTGACCTGTATATCGGACCAACCAGTTCTCAACGATATCCTTTTTTGTCTTCATACCCTTCTATTAGTTTTGTTCTTAGTATTTTTGTTGAGGACCGTACAGGGTGCTCATGAAAGCTCTAAATTTACCAACTTATTCCTTCTCTATAAAATCTGAAGGGGACAGATCTCATATTTTCGATTCAATTCGCAAAAAATACGTGGCTCTGACTCCTGAAGAATGGGTAAGGCAGCATTTCATTATGTATCTGGTTCAGGACAGGGGATTTCCATCTTCATTAATTTCTGTAGAGAAGGAGTTTAGTTTTAACCGGATGAAAAAGCGAACGGATATACTTGCCCATAACCGGCAGGGTGACCCCGTAATGCTTGTTGAATGTAAAGCCCCTGATGTGCCTGTGAATGCTGCAGTTTTTGATCAGATAGGTCTTTATAACCTGACCCTGAACGTTCCGTGGCTGATAGTAACAAACGGTATGAAGCATTATTGTTGCAGGTTCGATCCCATCACGAAGGACTACAGTTTCACCGACCATATTCCGGTCTGGGCAGAGATTCAGGAATCCTGAGGATTCATTAGTTGCATCAGCAGAACATCTATCCACTCATTTTCCATTCTTATCCAATCTCTTTTTTTACCGATTCTCTGGAAACCAGATTTTTCAAATAGTTTCAGACTGGCCGGATTATCCTCAGAGACATTACAGTACAACTGGTGAAGTTGGAGACTTCCGAATGCATATTCAATTAAGATCCCAAGGGCTTCGGATGCAATACCTTTCATTCGGTCCTCCTTTCTGGCGATTAGTATTCCAACTCCTGCCCTTCTATGCTTGGGGTCGAAATCAAAAAGGTCAATGATGCCAAGTGT
>SDBV01008340.1_pt1 | contig 14009 bp, 13 predicted proteins | sample 2277081 | NCBI WGS metagenome assembly SDBV01 (sample SAMN10402039, study PRJNA504765) | marine sediment metagenome | isolation source: marine sediment core GS10_PC15, 223 cmbsf | place: Arctic Ocean: Southern Knipovich Ridge | collected 2010 | reverse complement strand
GACGATCCGCCGTGTCTGGTGACGTATTCGGCAAGGACAATGGATGAATTAGGCTGGAAGCAGAACTTCCCCAAGCTCGATCAGATCGTCGCGAACGAGTGGGCCTGGCAAGAGGCGCACCCGCAAGGTTACGCGGATTAACGGTCAGCGCTGACACATCTGCCATATTATTTGCGATGGTTCGCCTTACGAACTATTTGCGCGGTGGGGCTCCCGTCCCACCGCGTTTGAATCCGAGGAAGAGGTGGTAAAACGCAAGCCGTGCCACCCGATACCCACGGATTAACTGTCAGCGATGACGCATCTGCCGCGAGCCCACTGCCGCAGCTTGGTGATCTTCTCGGCTTTGTCTTATGCGGGAAATATGCTATAACCATTACTTATTGTCGGAGCCTGAGAGCCGGATACGATAGTCGGACGCCTCGTTTCGGCGAACTGTCGATTTCGTCGGCAGAGCGAATCCAAAATTGGAAGGAAGCAATGTTCGAGATCATCAGTAAAGAAGAGTTGGCCCCGCAGGTGCATCGCATTGTGGTTCGCGCTCCGCGCGTCGCCGCAGCCAGGCAGCCGGGCCAGTTTGTTATCGTCCGCCACTGCGAGGGCGATGAGCGAATCCCCCTGACCATCGCCGACGCTGACGCAGAGGCCGGCACGATTACGCTGGTCATCCAGTCCATCGGCGAGGGCACCAAAGACATCGTTGCCGAACCGGTCGGAGGTTCTATTCGGGACGTCGCCGGGCCGCTCGGCAAGGCCACCCACATTAAAAAGTGGGGTCGCGTCGCGTGTGTCGGCGGCGGGGTGGGCACGGCCGTGCTGTTTCCGCTGGCAAAGGCATTGGCCGAGGCCGGCAACGAAGTGATCACCATCATCGGCGGGCGGTCCGAGCAGTTCGTGATATTGCGGGACGACCTGGCCGCTTTCTCCAGCGAGTTGCACGTGACGACCGAGGACGGGTCGCTGGGTACGAAGGGTTTTGTGACGGCCGTGCTGGGCGAAATGCTGGAAAGCGACCAGCGGCCGGACGCGGTATTCGCCGTGGGGCCGGTTGGTATGATGGCTGCCATAGCCGAACAAACCCGCCCGTACGGCGTGGAGACGATCGTATCGCTCAACCCGATCATGGTCGACGGCACGGGCATGTGCGGCGGGTGCAGGGTGACGGTGAACGACGAAATTCAGTTCGCCTGCGTGGACGGGCCGGAATTTGACGGCCATCAGGTGGATTTCCGCGAATTGGCGGGCCGACAGGACGCGTACAAAGATGGCCAGCACTGCCGGCGAAACACACAGTTGGAGCAGTTGCCGAAGGAGCAAGGCGAATGAGTGCGAAGTTGACACCCAAGGAACGAATGGCCATCGAGCGGACTTCGATGCCGGAGCAACCCGCGGCCGAGCGGGCGAAAAACTTCGGCGAAGTGAACCTCGGCCTGGCCGAGGCCGCCGCCGTGCAGGAAGCCCAACGCTGCATCGAGTGCAAGAACCGACCGTGCGTGCAGGGCTGCCCGGTTCGCGTTCGCATTCCAGAGTTCGTTACGAAAGTCGCCGATGGCGATTTTGCAGCAGCAGCCGAGATTTTGCGAACCGACAACGCCTTGCCCGCTACCACCGGGCGAGTGTGCCCGCAGGAAAAACAGTGCGAGGAAATTTGCGTCCGAGGCAAGAAGGGCGAGCCGGTCGCCGTAGGCTGGCTGGAGCGGTTCGTGGCCGACTGGGCCGACGCGAACGTCGCGCCGCCCAAAGCGTCCGCCGCCAAGACCGGGCGAAAAGTGGCGGTCGTGGGCTCCGGCCCGGGCGGACTGACCGCAGCCGGCGAACTGGCCCGTATGGGTCATGACGTGACGGTCTTCGAAGCGCTGCACGCTTCCGGCGGGGTGCTGCGATACGGCATCCCGGAGTTCCGCCTGCCAAAGAACATCGTGGACGGCGAAGTAGCCAACCTCGTCGCGCTGGGCGTGAATATCGAATACAACGTCATCATCGGAAAGACGCTGACGATCGACCAGATCATGGACGAATTCGACGCGTGCTTCGTAGCCAACGGCGCTGGCCTGCCGATGTTCCTCAACGTGCCCGGCGAGAACTTCAAGGGCGTCTACTCGGCCAACGAGTATCTCACGCGAGTGAACCTTATGGGCGCGTGGCGCGGCAGCGAGAGCCGAACGCCCGTCGCCAGCGGCCCGACGGCGGTGATCTTCGGCGGCGGCAACACCGCCATGGACGGCGTGCGAACGGCCAAGCGACTCGGCTCGGACAGGGCAGTGCTTGCGTACCGACGTAGCCGGGACGAGATGCCCGCACGCCTCGAAGAAGTCAAGCACGCCGAAGAAGAAGGCATTGAACTGATGTTCCTGGTCTCACCGCTGGAAATTATCGGCGGCGAAGACGGCTGGGTTCGTTCGGTCCGCATGCAGCGGATGGAACTCGGCGAGCCTGACGCTTCCGGCCGGCGCCGCCCGGTTCCCATCGAAGGCAGTGAATTCGAACTGCCGGCCGACGTCGTTATCGTCGCCATCGGCACGCGACCGAACCCGTTGCTGACGGCCACCTGTCCCGATTTGAAGCTGAATAAATGGGGCAACATCGAGGTGGACGACAACCAGATGACGTCGATTGATGGCTTGTTCGCCGGCGGCGACATTGTCCGCGGCGGGGCGACCGTGATTTTGGCGATGGGCGACGGCAAGAATGCCGCCGAATCGATCGACGCATACCTCAAGAGTTGACGCTGCTCAGCAGCGTGTTCGCAGCAGTTCAGCCAGCGTGGTCTGGCCGGCTCGGACCTTTTCCAGAGCGGCTTGGCGAAGCGTCTGCCCGCCCGAGTGCAGGGCCGCCTCGATCAGAGCGTCGGCCGGCGCCTCGCGACGAAGCAGGTCGGCCACCGCGGGCGTATTGGCCAGCAGCGAAATCGCAGCCGTCATTCCACGATAGCCGGTCCGCCCGCAGGCGTCGCAACGGCCAGGCTGGAAGGTTTCCGACGCCAGATCCTCTGGTTTAAGCTCCAGTTTTCGCAGCAGATCCTCGGCGGGTTCGGCCTGCGTCTTGCATTCGTCGCAGAGCTTTCGCAGCGTCCGCACCGCGATCGCCGCCAGGAAAGTTTCCGCCAGCGGCCAGGGGTCCGGCTCGCTTGCCAGGATTCTGGCCAGTGCCGTCGGGGCGTTGTCGGCCCGGATGCCCGCCAGAACCAGGCAGCCGGTGTCGGCTGCGCTAAGTGCGGCGCGAATCGTCGCCGTCGAGTCCAGTCGTTCGATCACGATCACGTCGGAATCGGCTGCTGCAAATTGTTCCACGACGGCCGAGGCATTTTCGCCTGCGATGGGCTTGCTCGATGCGACCTCGCCGATCCGGTCGTCCGGCTGTCCGCCGATCCAGACCACGCTTCGCTGCGATCGATCGATCTGGCCAACCATGCTCCAAAGGGCATATTCGATGCCGGCCTTCGGCATGCCCGCAACCACCACCAACCCGCATGGTGCAGCCAGCAGGGCGTCCACGGTTTTTTGTTCGTCGGCGAGCAGGTTGAGCGTCGAAAGGCTCCACGCAATGCGCGGATCGCGGATCGTCAGTAGAATTTTCTCGCCGGCGATCAGCGGCACTCGGCTGACGTCGAAGGCGATCTGCGTGTCGTTGATCTGCTCGACGATTCGCCCGGTCGGGCTCGCCGCATCGATGCCGGCCCGCGAGGTAAGTTCCTCGATGAGTTTTTCCGCTGCCGGCAGCGACAGGTGAGAAGAGAACAGCGGCTTATCGTGCAGAATTCCGTCGATCCGCAGGCGAAGCGAGAACGCCTGGCCCTGAAGATCCAGATGGATGTGGCTGGCTCGTCGGGCGACGGCGTCTTTCAGCACTGCCTGGGCGACCTGCGCGACCTGCTCGGGCGAGGTCGTTTCGATGGGTGCGAAATCTGCTTCGACTTCGGCCGCGACAGGGGCCGGTTCTTCGACGGCCGGTTCCGGCTCGGGCTCGACGGCCGGTTCTTCGACAGTAGGTTCCGGCTCGGGCTCAACAGTCGGTTCAGACTCGGGCTCGGACGGCGTTTCGCTAACCGGTTCCGATTCAGGTTCGGCAGGGGCTGGGATTAGCTCTTCTTCATCGACAGTCGGTTCAGGCTCGGGCTCGGCCGGCGGATCGAAGGCCGGCGGAACGAAGGCGGGCGTTTCAACTGCCGGCTTTTCCGCTGGCACCGCGGTGAGTTCTGCAGTGTCCTTTTCGGCGATCTCCGTTGGCGGTTCCTGTGCGGTGGGTTCTTCGACGACAGGTTCCTCTGCGATGGATTCTTCTACGACAGGTTCCTGCGCGGCTGGTTCTTCCTCGGCCGGCGGGTCGATATGTTTTTGGGCTGGGGTTTCTGCGACCGGGTTCGGCGGCATTGGTGCTTCCAGCAGTTTTTGCTCGTCGTGCGAGACGCCTGCGTTCTCGTCGACGCTTTCCTGGCCGACTTGCTTGTAATGCTCTTGGCGCACGACGGCCTTGGCCATGACCGACTCGATGTCGATCCCCTGGTTTTTCAGGAACGTGACCAGGCCTTTTTCCGACACTCGCACCCCGCCGGCGGGCAGACGCTGAAAGGGCAGCCAGCCCTTTTGCATCCATTCGACCACGGCGGTGGGGTTCACGCCGAGTAGATCGGCGACCTGGTGTGTATTGTACAGCCTCTCGGCCATGTCAAACCCTCGCTGTTACCTCAACCGGCTGAAAGACCGCCGACAAACCATTCTGGCACGAAATGGCCCATTCGTCAACGATATAGGCGATCAATGATCCCAGAAGAGGTCGTGATCTAAGGTTTTTTTCGCTCTGTGATGTAGACGGCTGCGTGGGGATAGGCTTTCCACAGGCGGGGCGGGGCGTAGTTCTCGGCCAGCCCTGGGCTGGACTCGATCACTCCATCGAGCGTTTGCAGGTGGCCGACGACCACGATTACGCGACTCCACCTCGGCGATTCGTAGCGGATGAAGGTGCGGGGCGAGTGCAACACCGAGTGGTAGGCCAGCGACGTCCAAGCCGGCACCTGAGAGGCAACGGCCGTGCGTCCGTCGAATAGCTCGACTATGTCTCGGCCGATCGAGTCGGCGTCGACCAGTGTTCGCGGATCTTCGCTGATAAGGTAGGGGCGCTCGGCGATGTATCTCGCGGCCAGCGCCACCTCCGCCGTCAGCAGAATCACAAAAACCGTCTTGGCGGCGGCGCGCAATTTGGGACTGATGGGCAGTTCGACCGCCCAGGCAAGGCCCGCCGCTGCGCTGGCCAGCAGCCATGGCAGCAGGAACAGCCAGACGCGGGGGAAGGGCACGACGCGATGGGCAAGCGCCGCGGCTGCCAGCAGCACCACACTAGCAACCGGCAGGGCGGGCAGCAGCCAACGCTTTCGCACGGCCATCAAAGTCGCCGCCACCAGGCCGACCACTATCAGCAGGTCGCGCATGATCGTCGTGTCTCGCCGCCAGTGAGCCAGCGTCTCGCCCGCTACGCCAGGCAATCGGCCGACAACCTCACTCAGCGCAATCGGCGTGACGAATTCATTGGCGACGATCGCCTTGACGCCGCTGAAGTAGACCACCGGCGCGTAAAGCACAGCCGTGAGGGCTGCGACGCCCGCCAGCGAAAAGGCCAGGCGAATGAAGAATATCCTGCGAGCGGGTGGCGAGGGCTTGGTCATCGCAGCCTGCAGTATCATCACCACAGTGAGGATGCCGATCGGATAGAGCATGACGGGGATCGTGAACAAACCCGCGGCTGCGACGATCGTCCAGATGGCCCAGGGCGACTTTCGGCGAACGTCGCGACAGATGCTCGTGGCGGAAATGGCCATGACGATCGCGGCCAGGCAGACCGCGGAATAGCCCCGCGCGTTGGTCGAGTATTCGACCAGTATGCTTGAAGTGGCGACCATGGCTGCGGCGCAGATGCCTGCCAGTCGCCGGCCGCTCAGCCGCACCGCCAGCGAGGCTGCAAACGGAACGATCGCAACGCCTGCGAAAAATGCGGGCATGCGGACAATAGCCGGTGCGTCTCCGCCCAGCCTCATCGCCGCGTGCGACGCCAGCGTGTGCAGCACGTGATTATTAGGGGCCAGGTAGTTCAGCCAGTCGCGAGCGGAGTTGGGGGCTGCGAACATCAGGAAAGCGAACGCCTCGTCGTATCGCATCGGATGGTTGAGCAGGGCCATTCGCACCGCCCCCCCCAGCAGGCTGATGCCCGCAATCACAGCTACGTACCGCCACGCGATCGGCTCGATAGCCGGCGGGCTACCCAGCGGCAGCGGCTCGGCCGGCGGTGCGGACGGTTTGGCCTTGGAGGATTTCATGCTGCCGGAAGTATAGAACAGTTCACGTTGATCTGCACCATTTGTGCCGGCTGTGCCAGTGGCGTATTTTGGGAAAATTCCCAGGCGGGTTTGATATCGACCGACCGCGCTGCCTAGTATCCAATAACGATAACGATTGTCATTATGAAAACAGTATCCCCAAATCCCGGCCAGCAGTTGCGAATGACCCGACAGCGGAGGGTGATTCTCGACGAACTGCGCCGGCGCGACTCGCACCCGACGGTGGACGAGGTATACGCGCGAGTTCGCAGGCGTCTGCCGCACATCTCCATGGCGACGGTCTACCGGAATCTGGAGTTGATGAGCCAGTGCGGCCTGATCGGCGAGATCGACACGTGCGGCGCCCGTCGCTACGACGGCCACCCCGGCCAGCACTATCACGTTCGATGCAAGGTTTGCGGGCTGCTGGGCGACGTGCCGATTCGAACTGCGGAGAGGCTCGAAGCTGCCGGCCAGAAGGCCAGCGAGTTTGAAATTGTCGGCCATCGGCTGGAGTTCATCGGCGTATGCCCGGCCTGTGCTGCCAGGAATGATCCCGCCACCCGCCGCCGCTAGAGCGGGCTTGTTGGATGGTGGCGGTAGAATGTTGAATGAAGACCTAACATAGGAGCAAGAGTATGCAAGACATGACGGCGACGAATCTTCGCAGTGCTTACGGCGGCGAATCCATGGCCCACATGCGTTATTTAGCCTGGGCGGAAAAGGCCGAGCAGGACAAATTCCCCCACGTGGGTCGGCTGTTCCGAGCGATTTCGCGGGCCGAGCAGGCCCACGCGACGGGACATTTCCGGGCCATGCGGAACATTGCCGGTGCGTTTGCGGTCACGTCCGGCGGCGGGTTCGGCCTGGGCGCTACGAGCGATAACCTCCAAGGCGCGATCGACGGCGAGCTGTTCGAGATCAACCAGATGTACCCGGCTTATCTGGAAGTGGCCAAGCTTCAGGGCGAGAAACAGGCCCAGCGGAGCATCGGCTATGCGATCGCGGCCGAGAAAATCCACGCCAAAATGTACCAGAAGGCCAAGAAAGCCGTCGACGCCGGCAAAGACACCAAACTCGGCGATGTGTACATCTGCGAAGTTTGCGGCCATACTGTTGAGGGCAAGTGCCCCGGCAAGTGCCCGATCTGCAACGCGCCGAAAAAGCGTTTCGCAGGCTTCGTCGCCGGATGAGAGATGTTGTGTTGAGTATTGGAAAGATACAGGCGAAGTCCATGCCGTTACGATAAGGCGCGTGGCACTTATAAGACACCAGCGGAGAAACGCTGAGTCGAATGAGTGAAAGATACAGGCGAGTTCCATGCCGTTACAAAAGTATGCAGAGCAGCTGGAAAGGTTGTACGTAAAGTACGCGCGGCGCCGTTACGTTCATCCCGATCCGCTCGAGTTGCTGTACGGCTACGAAGACCCGTGCGATCGGGAGGTAGCCGGGCTGGTCGCGGCGCTGCTTGCCTACGGTCGGGTGAAGCAGATTCTCCGAAGCGCCTCGGGCGTTCTGGATCGCCTCGGCCCGCGCCTGGCCCGCGCCGTTAGCGACGCAAAGCCCGCCCAGCTCGAACGAACGTTCGCCGAGTTTCGCCATCGCTTTCAGACGTCGCGGGAGCTCGTGCCGCTGCTGGTCGGCATCCGCGGGGTGATCCACAGGCACGGCTCGCTGGGACAATGTTTTTCGGCCGGCGCGGATAAACGCGAGACGACGGTCCTGCCGGCGCTGCAACACTTCGTCGGCGAGATCAACGTCGGCGCCAAGGGCCGATGCGGGCACCTGCTGCCCGACCCGGCTCGCGGCAGCGCCTGCAAACGCCTGCACCTGTATTTGCGATGGATGGTTCGGCGAGACAGGGTGGACCCCGGCGGGTGGGATGCGGTATCCCCGGCCGGGCTTATCGTGCCTCTCGATACGCACATGCACCAGCTTTGCACGACGATGGGCGTGACCAAACGTAAGTCCGCCACCCTCACCACGGCTCTCGAGGCGACGGCCGCTTTTCGAGCGATCTGCCCCGACGATCCGGTCCGATACGATTTCGCCTTGACGCGACTGGGGATTCGTTCCGATACGAATCCAGAGGAGTTTTTTTCTCAGGGCGAGTTGCATTGAATGACAGTTAAGGAAATCTAACATGCCTTCGTGGTTTTTTGAAATTATCGGCGAGTTTTGGGGCGTCTTGAGCGAGATGGCTCCATACCTGCTGTTCGGCTTTTTCGTCGCCGGGCTGCTTTCGGTGCTTATCTCGCCGAAGCTCATCGAGCGCCATCTCGGCGGGCGTGGGCTATGGCCGATCATCAAGGCGGCTGCGTTCGGCGTGCCGCTGCCGCTGTGCAGTTGCGGCGTGATCCCGGTAGCGGCATCGCTACGGAGGCACGGCGCTGGGCGCGGACCGACTATTGCGTTCCTGATCTCCACGCCCCAGACGGGCGTCGATAGCATCCTGGTGACATTCAGCCTGCTGGGCGGGGTCTTTGCGATCTTCCGAGCGTTGGCGGCGCTGGTCAGCGGAGTGATCGGCGGGGCGTTGGTCTCTGCGACCGAGCGCCACGACGATAAAGGCGACTCTGCCGGCAACGAGCACAACGACGAGCCATGCCAGGATACTTGTTGCGTATCGAAGCGCGGCAAGCTGCGTCGAATTCTCGCATACGGTTACGGTACGTTGCCTCGCGATATCGGCCGGGCGCTGCTGGTGGGCCTGGTCTTCGCGGCGCTGGTTTCCGCCCTCGTGCCGAAGGATTATTTCTCCGACCTGGTCAAGCCGGGTCTGTTGCAGATTGTGATCCTTATGGCGGTGGGCATTCCGATCTACGTTTGCGCGACCGCTTCGATCCCGCTGGCCTACGCGTTGATCCTGGCCGGCGTTTCACCCGGCGCGGTGTTCGCCTTCCTGATGACCGGCCCGGCGACCAACGCGGCCACCATCGCCACGATATGGAAGATCATGGGCAAACGGGCTACCGGAATTTACCTGGCGGTGATGGTTGTCGCGGCCGTTGTGGGCGGGCTGCTGCTGGATCAGATCATCACCGGCCAGCAAGTGCTCGGCTCGAACCTGCCAGGCTGGATGCTGCCCTCGGCCGTCAAGCACGCATCTGCGGTTGCGCTCCTGGGCGTTTTACTGGTTGCGATCGTTCGTCCGTTTGGGCATAAACTTGTGAAAGCTGGCGAACGGCCAGAGGCAAATGTGGAACTTAAAATCACGGGTATGACCTGCTCACACTGCGTGGCTGCGGTTCGCCGGGCGCTGCTTTCCTGCCATGGCGTCGCCGAGGCGGATGTGGATCTGGACGCCGGGCGGGCGAGAATTGTCGGCGAGTCGGCCGACCCCGCCAAGCTTTGCCAAGCAGTCAGCGAGTTGGGATACAACGTCGAATTGTCGCCCGACGACGAGCAGGCGAGGAGCGATTGAAATGGCTATGTTGATAATCATTGGAGCAGCCGGGGGCGCTGCGATAGGCGCCTTTATTGGCCTGTTCTTTCGCAAAATGAACCTGGGCGCGCTGATGCTCGTTGGGGCTTTGGCCGGCCTGTTGGTGGTCACTATCAACGGAGGCGCCTTGGGCTTGTCAGGCGGTTCAATTAAATCGAGTGATGAATTTGACAGCAAAGTACTAGAATCGACCAAGCCGGTGTTGGTGGACTTTTTCATCAACAATTGCCCCCCATGCAAACGACTTGAGCCGGTCCTGGATGAGCTGGCCGATGAATTCGCCGGGCGAGTGGAGTTCTACAGGCTCAACGCAAATGAGGTGCGAGACGTGTCGGCCGCGTACGGCATCGAAGCGACCCCAACGGTAATTCTGTTTGTTAAGGGTGAAATCTATGAGACGTGGATCGGCGACATGTCGTTTTCGTCCTACCAAGGTGTGTTGGACGCCGTCGCGCCGGCAAAAACCGAATAAGTAAGCGAATAAATGAGGCCGGAAAGAAAGCAAGCTGAATGAAACACGGGATATTGAATATCGCTCTGGCAGTTGCGGCTGGTTGGGTTGCAATGACGATGGCGGCCGGCTGCGCGGAGACTAATACGTTTCGCGACATATTGAGTTTTCGCAGCGATCGGGAGTTTCGCAACCAGGCGGTGCATGGCAATGGGCCGACGCTGGTTCAATTTCGAGACGCCAAGCACTGTGGGTGCAAGAAACGCCGCACCGCGTTCGACCGTCTCGCTCGCGAGTACCGCGGCGAGGTATGGTTCGCCCAGGTCGATACGGGCAAGATGCCCGAACTGGCGGCCCAATACGCAGTAGGAAAGACGACCACGACGATCCTCTTCGCCGACGGGCGAGAGGTAGGCCGGCTTGTAGGAAAAGCCGGAACCGAAGACTACGAATCGCTACTGGCCAGGGCATCGCGCCCCGGCAAAACAAAGGAAGGACGCATTATGGAAAAGACAGGCATGGTTATGTTCAAGGGAGATCCGCTGACTCTGGTCGGGCCGGACCCCGCCGTAGGCGAACCCGCGCCGGACTTCACTGCGGTGACGACGGATTTGCAGGATTTGAAGCTGTCGGACCTGCGGGGCAAGGTCGTGCTAATCGCGGCCGTGCCTTCAGTCGATACGCCGGTGTGCGATATCGAGGCTCGCCGCTTCAACGAGCAGGCGGCCGCCCTGGGCGATGACGTGCGGGTGCTGGTGATCAGTATGGACCTGCCGTTCGCACAGAAGCGATGGTGCGCCGCCGCAGGGGTCAAAAACCTCCAGACCCTCTCGGATTCGCGCGACCGGTCGTTCGCCGATTCGTACGGCGTGTGGGTCAAGGAACTCGGGCTGCTGGCGCGGTCGATCTGGATCGTGGACCGCGAAGGCACGCTTCGATACGTGGAACTGGTGGAAGAAATTTCCAGCGAGCCGGATTATGACGCCGCCATTGCCGCGGTGAAAAATATTGTGAAGCAGTAGAACGCAGAATGTGTTCGCTCGGTGATACAATTCGCCCGGGCGGGGAACTGATACGGAAATAATAGATAAGGAGTTGACGAGATGGCTGCGGATAAACTTCAGGTATACAAGTGTAACGTGTGCGGAATTATTGTCGAGGTGCTGGACGGCGGGGCGGGAGAAATGTCCTGCTGCGGCGAGCCGATGAGCTTGCAGGTCGCCAAGACCGAAGACGCCGGCAAGGAAAAGCACGTTCCGGTCTGCGAAGCCGACGGGGATGGCGTGAAGATTAAAGTCGGCAGCGTCGCCCACCCGATGGAAGAAAAACATTACATCCAATGGATCGAAGTGATCTCTGGCGGTAAGGCGTATCGGCAGTTTTTAAGCCCCGGCCAGGCGCCCGAAGCGGTATTCGAGCTGGCCTGCGCCGATGTGGAAATCGTGCGCGAATACTGCACGCTCCACGGGCTGTGGAAGGCTTGATCGTCGAGAGGCGACCGGATGTGAACTGATTCAGAATGAATGACTCTCGCCCTTGCGGGTCGGCCTTGACTGGCCCGGATGAACGGATAGCGGCGAGGAAAGGAGTTGAACATGTTGAAGCCAAAGATGCAGGACGCACTGAATAAGCAGATGAATGAAGAATTCTTTTCCGCGTATCTCTACCTCCAGATGTCGGCCTGGTTCCAATCGGTCAACCTGCCCGGCCTGTCGAGCTGGATGCGCATTCAGACACAGGAAGAAGTCGTTCACGCGATGAAGCTGTACGATTTTATCAACGGGCGAGGCGGCTCGGCAGAGCTCCAGGCCATCGCGGCTCCGCAGGCCGAGTGGGAAAGCCCACTGGCGGCGTTCGAGGCTGCATTGACTCACGAGCAGCACATCACCGGCTGCATCGACAAGCTCATGGACGAGGCCAGAGCGAACAGCGACCACGCCAGCGAGATTTTCCTTCAGTGGTTCGTCACCGAACAGGTGGAAGAGGAAGCCAGTGCCGACGAAGTCGTACAAAAACTCAAGCTGGTCGCCGACGCGCCCGGCGGGGTGTACCTGCTCGATCAGGAGTTGGGCGCCCGCGTTTTTACTCCGCCGGCCGCTGCTGGCGCGTAAGAATAACACATAGTGGTAGCCAACGGGCGGTGGGGCTGAATACCTCGCCGCCCGAATGCATTGTGGGGAGGGCTTTCGGACGGGGCGATTACAATGTAGTATGACAGCCGATGGAGCGGCGGGTGGCTGCTCGTGGCCAGCATTTTGGAGCGAAACACATGAAGGGTATTTTCAAAGCATCTGCGGTAACTGATACTGTCCATTGGGTCGGTGCGATCGACTGGGCGGTGCGAGACTTTCACGGGTATCTTACCAGCCGAGGTACGACCTACAACGCGTACCTGATCCGCGCGGAAAAGACCACGCTGATCGACACGGTGAAAAGCTCCTTTACCGACGAGATGCTCGCGCGTATCGGGTCGCTGATCGATCTGACAGACATCGATTACATCGTCTCCAACCACGCCGAGCCGGACCATTCCGGCGGACTGCCCCGAATAATCGAGGCAACCAAACCGGAGAAGGTCTTCGCGTCCAAAATGGGTGTCAAGGCGCTGAAGTCGTACTTCCACCTCGACAACCTCACCGAGGTCGCCGACGGAGAAGTGCTCTCGCTGGGCGATCGCAGCCTGACCTTTGTCGAGACCAGCATGTGCCACTGGCCCGACAGCATGGTCAGCTACCTGAATGAAGAGCAACTGCTTTTCTCGCAGGATGCGTTCGGCATGCACCTGGCCGGCTACGAACGATTCGCCGACGAACTGCCAGATGCGATTCTGGACGAAGAGGCGGCCAAGTATTACGCCAACATCCTCCTGCCGCTTTCGTCGTCCGTGACCAAGACGCTCGCTAGGATCACCGAGTTGGGGATCGAGCTGCGCATCATCGCGCCCGACCACGGGCCGATCTGGCGGACCGATCCGTTGCGGATCGTCGAGGCCTATGCGAAATTCGCCCGCCAGGATCGCAACGACAAGGCCGTGGTGGTCTACGACACGATGTGGGGCAGCACCGACCGGATGGCCAGGGCGGTTGGCGAAGGCCTAACTGCCGCCGGCGCCCGCGCGAAACTAATGTCGATGTCCAGCTGCCATCGAAGCGACGTGGCCACCGAGATTATCGACGCCGGGGCGCTTGTCGTCGGCGCGCCCACCATCAACAACCAGATGTTTCCCACGATGACCGACGTGATGGGCTACCTCAAGGGCCTCCGCCCAAAGGGACTGCTCGGTGCGACGTTCGGCTCGTTCGGCTGGAGCGGCGAGGCGACCAAACAACTCCAGGCCGTCCTCGAAGAAATGAAGGTCGAAGTGGTCAACGAGCCCCTTCGGGTTACCTACGCACCCGAACTCGACGACCTGACCCGATGCTACGAGCTGGGCATGAAAATCGCCCGAAGGCTCAAGGAAAAAACCGCTTAATACCACCGTGTTACTTTATCGCGATTTGGCGCAAATGAAAACCGTCAGATGACGGGTGGCACGGCTTGCTCATTTAGGATTTCGGAATTCGGATTTCGGATTAAACAGAAGAAGAAGCAAAAGCAACGATGGTGGGTGGCACAGGTTGCTTGCAACCTGTGTTGCTGCGAGAACACGGCTTGACAAGCAAGCCGTGCCACCCACATTTCAGGCATTATAGCAATTCACGTTTGTGATGCGGGAATGCCGATAAGGTGAACATGGCAATTGCATCACAGGAAATTCGAGAACGGGCGATCGCTGCCTACGGGGCTGGCGGCGTAACACAATCGCA
>SDBV01008339.1_pt1 | contig 14011 bp, 11 predicted proteins | sample 2277081 | NCBI WGS metagenome assembly SDBV01 (sample SAMN10402039, study PRJNA504765) | marine sediment metagenome | isolation source: marine sediment core GS10_PC15, 223 cmbsf | place: Arctic Ocean: Southern Knipovich Ridge | collected 2010 | reverse complement strand
CTTGACCCGCGTCCAACGCCGCCTCCTCAACCTGCTCAACCTGCCGCCAAAACACTACGGCCACTGACTCGCCACGACCGCGAAATTACGAGAAATGGGAATCGAGATGTGCGGAAAGTAAGCAACACCGCCAGCCAGTACTTCGATACGCGGTTCTTCATGGCCCTTCTCTCCCACCTAAAGGCTTGGAGCTTACTTGCGTGGCCGGCCCATCCTGTCTGCCAATTCATCAAATCATCCTTTCTTCTGTTTAGGGGTTAACCTCGCGGATCAGACGCGCTGTCAAGCGTCGTCTGCATCCGGCTTGCTGGGCGATGCTTCCGACTTCTTCTTTTCTCGCAACTCGAGCAATGCGCCTGCGGCCATTCCTAAACACATCCCGATGCCTCCTCCCGTCGCCAGCATCCCGAAGGACACACCGATGCCTGCACCAAAGATGAGGCCGAAGGACATGCCAAGAGCCATGTAGTGTCCCTTAGGCTCACGCGTGTCTTCGCTGTTCTTTTTCATGTTCAAATCATCCTTCCTTCTGTTTCAACTGTTAACGGCAGGAATAACCCGCTGGGGTCACGAACGTAGCGAGTGCACCTCAGTCGGCGTTCATTCCTTGGTTAGATCCTTTACTTTTCCACAACGGTACCGTCAGGCTTCACAACGAAACTCTGGAGGAATGGCGGGACGTTGATGAACGCTGTCAACCATCCATCGTCAATACCGCCGTGGATCAGAAGAGCACCGCCTGGCTTCTTATCCCAACAGGCACCGATTTCTATCTGGTACTCCTTGCCAGAGTCACCCGTGATTTCAAACGTGTCCGGTTCATCTAGGAGCTGAAGGAGTTGTTCCCTCGGCTTCGCACGATAACGAGCCATGTGCTCAGTCAGAAATGCAACGGCCTCTCGTCGATGTTTCTTTCTGAAAATCATACTGGCCTAACGCTTCACATTACGGTTCGGCACGTATGCGACGATACCGTGCATGTGGTTGTTCGCCTTGGTCTATTACTTAGCGCTATGCTTCTCCTCCAATTGAGAAATACGATAGCGCATAGATCGCAGCACTCCTGAGACAACTACTCCCAGGATTCCGACAAGCATGAGAGTCAGAGGCCAATCGTCTGGAGGACTTCCTGCCTTTGAAGATAGCCATTCCATGCCACAGGCAATTCCACCTGCGATTGTCATGCTGACGGAAAAAAACAATAACACGAACATCTCAGCATCGTCCTTTTTCATAATGTATTCCTTTTCTTGGCGAACGTCCTGGAACTCACTTGCATGGCCGGCCCGTCCGACCATGCCATCAGTATCCCGCGTTGCGACCGGCCACGTCAAGTGGAGCTACTGGTTATGCGACGATTTGGCTGCCATCTTCATCTTCGAGGAGCCCGTCCACGCGTTTCCAATCCAGGATGCGGGAAAGAACCGGCCAGACTCTTAACCGTTGTACAGGACGTGATTCTTCAAGAAGAGCGAAAACCTTCGCGCACTCCGTTCTCGTGGGTTGAGAGAACCCGTTTCACGTTCAGACTATACTACCCACGTTATACTAATCTTCCGGGTGCTGCAATTCACGCACCCGTCAGATTGATTTACTCTTTCCGCACGTTGAACTCGTTTCACTCTTCAACCACCTTTGGCAGCATCCGCCGGGCGGTTTCCAGGGCGGCCTTCTGCAGCGCGCCTTTGCCAGTTGTCTTCCCGTCGTCCCCCTTTTTCTTTTGCTCGCCTATGCGCTTATTATCGTAGTATAAGATCATCTCATAGCTCACGATCTTCCGAATCTCGCCGGCCGGCAACTCAATCAAGCAGCCTCCGAAGCGGACTTCGTCATTCGGCGGCAATCCCTCGTCGCCAGACGACCCTTGTGAAGCGCAACCAACCAGAGTGCCTTTCTTGTCCCGAAAGATCACGTAGTATTGATAATACAGAGACTCGGCACTCTTGTTGGTGATTGTAGCATTTGCTTTGACAATCGTCCTCCCAAAGAACGTGCCTGCCTTACACTTCATTTCCAGTGCCATCCGTTTGTCAACGTACTTCTTTGTTACCCCCTTCTTGAGATCACATTTCCCCGAATCGGCTAGCTTCCCGACGGAGTTGATCTCGTCGGCCAGTACTTGTTTCACTCCGGAATGCCACCCCATCGTTCCGAAGACCGCTGGAATGAGCAGGAGTATACGGGCTGTAAACATTCCTCTAAACATGAAGTCACCTGTTGGATTGCGAATTTGTTGGGGTTACTGGGAACGGCAATTTCCTTACTGTAATCCCCATCCATACAGTAAGGATGCCACCAACGGTAAGCACGCCAGGAAAGATCAACGCAGGCCAAAGTCCGCCGAGAATGAACTCTTCTGGTTGATTTGGTAAGTAACGCACGATTACCTTCTCGCCGACCGTGAAGTTGTAGGACTCGCTTCCTGTGTTGACCTCCTTTCTGATCACTCTCTTGCTTTCAGTGTCCCTGAATTCAACTGCGGGATAGTACCGAGTCCCCGTGCGAGTTCTTCCGTCTTTGTCTCTAGAGTCGTAGGCCTCTGCACGATTCGACACAACGGTTCACCCGCCCGGCAGATTGATCTACCTTTCCCGCACGTTCAATTCGTTCCACTCGTTGACCACTTTCGGCAGCATCCGCCGGGCGATTTCCAAGGTGGCCTTCTGTAGCGCGCTTTTGCCGGCGATCTGCTCGGTCAGGTCGACCACTACGGCAACCCGACGGTCACCCGCCAGCACGCTTCCGGAGACACGATCCGTGGCCTTGATCTGGACACGGGCCTTCACGCTGATCAGGTCGCCGTGTCGCGCGGCCAATTCGCTGAGGGCCTCACCACGAACGATCACGTCGGCCTGCTCGGCAGATCCCGAGTTGGGATCGATCACCTCAAAACCCAATTCTTGGCAGCAGAGTATCAATTCGGTTTCGGCTGCCCGATCGATCACAGTGGCTCCCACTTGTTGCTCCGTGACGTGAATGAAAACGGTGGGGCGCTTGGCGCTGCCGAGTGTTTCCTCGAGTATTCGCAGATGGTCCGCTCGCGAGGCTTGCTTGGCCACCAGTTGGCCGGCATCGGTCGAGATGACAGCTTCCACTTTGGCGGCAAGCTGTTCGATCAGGGGAGCCAGCTCGTCGGTCGTTCGGCCGGTTACGGATCTCCCCAGGACGCGACCGGTCTCGGTGCCGATGATCTTCGCGGTAATGGTCCGCGACTGGTCCACCTGGACGACTGAGCCGGTGACCAGGATCTTTGCTCCCGTGAGATGGCCGATCTGCGTGGCCTGGTTAGCAGCCACCATGCCGGTGAGATTCAACGCCTGCTCCTGGAAAAGCTTGTCGATTTCCTCCCGTTCTACAAGGTAGAGTTCCGGGTTGGCGACCAGCGAGGCGAAAAGAATGGCCGTGATGTCTTTCCCGAGGTCCTCATCGGCCGTGCTGAAGACCTGAAAGGGAAGAATGGCCGTGGGATGGATGGCGGGAACCTTTTGACTTACGTCGGGTGGAGCGTCGGGTTCGGCAGATGATGGTTCGGGCAAGGCTGACGACAGCTTCGGACCGGCCGTATTCTGCCCGACTTGCTTCCAAGGCGACCACAGCAGCATGCCCACCGTCAGGCAGGCAACCAAGCCCAACGGCAATAGCCAGAGGCCATGTTTTCTAGACGGCGCAACCGCCCCTTGCTCATCCAGGGCACGCATATCGTCCAATACTTCCCGGGCCGTCTGATAGCGGAGGTCAGGGTCCTTTTTGAGCAGCTTCGACACGATGGCCGCCAAGGCCGGCGGCGTGCCGGCGGCGACCTCTTTCAACGGTCGCGGGGTCTTCATGGTGTGGCAGAGCAACATGCCGGTTGGCGTGTCGGCCTGAAAGGGCAATTGCCCGCTCAGCATTTCGTAAAGCACCACGCCCATCGAGTACAAGTCCGTACGCGTATCGACCGAAAGAGATTGGGCCTGCTCGGGCGACATGTAGTCGGCCGTTCCGAGAATTATGCCGGTGGCCGTCACACCGCTTTCATGGCCCATCGTCTTGACCAGGCCAAAATCCGCCAGCAACGCCTGCTCTCGCCGACGGTCCAGCAGGATATTTCTCGGCTTGACATCGCGGTGGACCAGCCCCTGATCGTGAGCGGCCGCCAGACCGACCAGGCATTGTTCGGCGATGCGGACGGCCTGCTCGACATCGAGCGGACCTTTGCGCGTCAAATGCTGGGCGAGCGTCTCTCCTTCGACGTATTGCATGACGAAGAAGTAGTGTCCTTGGTCCTCTCGGAAGGAATAGACCTGAACGACGTTCGGATGGACCAGCTTGGCCACAGCACTGGCTTCCGTGCGAAATCGTGTCAGAAAATCACTTTGCCGGGCCAACTCGGGCGGCAGCACCTTGACGGCCACCGGCCGGTCAAGCGACTCATCGTGGGCCAAGTAGACATCGCCCATCCCGCCGCGCCCCAATCGCCGAACGATGCGGCAATCGCCCAACCGCCCAAAGGGCAGTGCCGCGTCGTCTTCCTCAGGCAGATTCTCGCGGCCCGCGCTGGCGTGCGTGTCCTCGTGTTCCCGAGAAACACGTTTGACCGTGTCTTCCCAGGCAGCCACCGGTGTCTCATCCGGCGGCGGTTTCGGTTTCTCGAACTGAGAAGTTCGGCGTGATGCCTGGTCGAAAGAGTCGTTCATCATGGTCTTAGCTACCAGTTACCTTTCGTCGCCCCCAAGGCCTTGAGGCGTTTCTGTGCGACATACTTGTTTGTGGAGGATACTGTGTCGGTCCAACCATTTTTTTTCATCGGCCCCCAGTGGATGCGTTGGGAAGGCGAACGCCAAGAGCAGTTGGGTATGGTCAAGGCGATCTTGTAGTAGCGAATGGCCTCTTCCCGATCATTCAGCAATTCATAACACAGTCCGGCATTCAAGATCGCAAGTGCTTTTTCGGGACCATGCTCCATGCGATTGGCTACCAGCTTGAAGTTTTTCGAGGCGTTCTGATAATCCTCCTGAAAAAAAAGCACTGTCGCCAAGTACAAACGGCTCCAGGCCCATGGATAGCTTCCCTCGGGTGCCTGTACGTCTTGGAAAAGCGAAGCAGCCTTCGGCAAGTGCGATGGTTGTTGAATGTATGAAGAAGAGTATTGAGCAAAGCCCTTGGCTTCATTCCACTTGCAGTAAGCCAACCGCCAACGAGCGTAGGGTGCCAAAGGGCTGTCGGGAAACTCGCGAATCAGACGCCGGTAGCACTCAGCCGCCGGTGCGGGAAAGCGGGGATATTCCTTTAAGTGGTACGGTGGTTCGCGGCCTAAATGGCCTGAATTCAGATAGGATAGCGGTGCAAGCGACGCCTCTCCGGCAGCCCAAAGGGCTTCTTCCTTCCAAATGCCCGGCTCGGCTGTCTCAATCAGCTTGTCCATCGCCGTCGTGAGGGCCTCAATGGGGACCGCCTGGAATTGGGCCCTCAAACTCACCAAATGTGCCTTTTCAAAGAGCTCGCGCTGCGACGGGCCATGGTTGCCATTTCCGTGTGGTACTGTAAGCCATGCAACCACGTTCTTCAACAAGGGCAAATGCAAGTTCTTTCCTGTTGCAAGCGGGAGCTTCTCCCAAGGAACCGTTCTTGCAAGAGAAGTGCTTCTAGGCTTTCCAACATCAGGCAGCTTCGAATAGGGAACAAACCATTGCCCAAGGGACGCCACAACAACCCGGCCATGCCGATAGGGCATGGCGGCCAGTACGGTCTGGTCGCCTGCCCGGATCAGCGAGGCTTCCGCTGGAGCCTTCAAGTTGACGGCACATTTGGCCATCACTCCCTTGATTCCTCGAGTGATCGGATGTTCGACGGCGGGTGTAGCGTTGAGTTGGGCAGTCATGGCCTGTGAGGCTTCAACACCGAAGAACGACAGCAGCGAGTTATGGATTCCCGGCTGAGAAGGACACCATCCGGGCGATATGATAATCAGCAAGGAGCCACCGGTGGCTACGTAGTGGCGTAGCGCCATGATTTCGTCGGGGGTGTGGGTGATCTGCCCAACTTCAGCCAGAACTACGAGCTCATAGGGAGCCAATTCTGCTGAACTGACGAAGTTGTACTGTGCAACGCTATGGACGGAGAATCCGAGTGGACTCATAAACTCATTCCAGCCCTGCCACGACGATATGCTACCGCCCCGAACCAGTATCGCCTTCTCGCGAATGTGTGGCTCTTCACCCAACGCGTCGAGGGCCGAAATCAGACACCCATCTCGATGATGAATAACGCCGTGCCGTTGAAGTGTTTGTTTGAATCCAATTCGTGCTTGGTCTTGCTCTGAGAGGTATTGCAGCCGGATCTGAGAAATGCGAAATTCAGCTTGAATCACCTCATCAAGCTTGTGTTGGGGTGCGCGGTATGTTAAACCCAACGTATGACTTACCGGATCGCAGATTTGTGCCTCTTGTGCATGCTCCACGAGGTATCGGTAAGCTTCGACGGCCTCCGGCCATTTCTCAAGTTTTTCCCGCAGTCGAGCAAGTTGGAAGTGTCCCTCCCAACACATCTGGGGAACCCAAGAGAACACGCGTAGCACTCGTGCAAGACGCTCCTCCTGTTCCGCTAGCTCCGCCCAACGGCGGATATGCCGTTTTTCATCAACCCAACGAGGAGCTGTTGCCCTGATAGCACGGCCTGTCGCAAAAGAACGCCAGTGCTCACCGGGATGGGTTTCCGCTTCGTCGAGAAGGACATCCAATACTTCCAGGCTTCGCCTGGCACGTACCTTGCTTTCTTCAGAGATCAAGTTCATTTGTTCCGGATTGCCTTTTGCCTGATAATACTCGAGCCACTCTCGAGAATTATTGCGTCCAACTATGTGAGTGTGGAGACGCTGGAGGGCCAAGGCATACGCTTGCCAATTCTTCTGCTCCTTGTGCATTTGCACGTCCAACTCAAGCTTCGCGGTCGCTTTGTCGAAATCCCCCGCTGCCCTCATCACGCCTGCTTTAGAATACCGCATTCGGGACTTGTTTCGTTTAGATTCAGCATTGAATTGTCGCGCCAACTTGAGAACCATTTCCTGGTTGCCCAGTATCCTGTAGCAGAGGATCAGATCTCTGCGGATGTATGCCATGGCAGGATGGTGTGGATGCACGGCATTCTTGTCCATCGCCTGTTCACAGGCTTCAATGGCTCGTTCATACTCCTTGATTTTGACCAAGGATCTTACGCGACGTCGGTGCGCCAGAGGATTCTTCGGATCGATCAGAATCGCCCGTTCGTAGGCCTTGGCTGATTCTTCGTAATCACCGTTGTAGAACAACTGTTCGGCTGCCGTGAAATGGATTACTGCTTCCAGCTTGCGGGTGGGGGTGGCGGCCTTTACTAGTTGGGCGGCGTTTTCTTGCGGCGGTATGGACAGATCGGCGGCCAAGCGCAGGGATACGTCTTCGATCAGATCGGCGAAATTGTCGAGCAGGCCGTGGGCCGTTTCGGCGGCTAGGATCTTGCTGGTTGTCGTGTCGGCCAGGCGGATGTTCAGGTGTAGATTGCCGTTGAGTTGCACGAAGGAGCCGTAGATCAGCCGTTCGGCGCCTAGCAGCTTGCCGACCTTGATCACGGTGGCCGGGTCGACCAGGCCGGAAATGGTGAGCTTCTGCTCTTTGAGGATCTCGTAGAGCTTCTTGCGCTCGACCAGCCGGACGTTTTCCAACGCGCCTAGGTTGGCTTGCAGGACCTCGGCGAAGCCGGACTCCATGGGGTCGAGCTTGGCCGTGGTGCTGAGGTTGCGTAGCGCCAGTACGGCGACCAGCGGCGACGGGCCCGGTTTCGGTTTGGGCGGTGGGCGGCGCAGCGGTTTGTCTATGGCAAGTGTCTTGAGCACCTTGGCGGCCAGCTCTTGCTGCATGTCGGAGAGCTTTTCGACCGGACCCGACTGCTTCCACCGCAAGATCGGCTCTTGTTCACCGAGCTGAAACAGCGACACGTCGAGCGAGACGGTTTCGTCCTTACCCGAAAACGAGCCGGTCAACAAATACTCCGCGGCCAGCGCCTGCCCCGCACGCTGGGCCGCGGCCGCGTCGGTGAACCCCTTCTGCAGGTGTGCTTCGCGTAGAAACTGGTCCACCCTTACCCGCTCCACCACGCCAATGCCCTGGTACTGCGAAAGGTCGCCGGCCAGCATCTCGGCAAACGCCGTCCGCAGCACGGCCAATTCGACCGAGGGCCCCTTGTCGACCAAATCCAGCACGGCAATCGTCGGTTCGTCGCCGGACTGGGCCAATGCGTAGTCATGCGGGCCTTTGGCCACGCGCAATTGAGGATCGCGAAACCACACCTTGCCCGCATGATGACGCATCACCAAGAAGTAGCCGATCGACGCGATCGGTTTCTCGGGCACGATCAACAGCTCTTTCCGCTGCCAATCATGGGTCCCGACATCGAAGGGGGCAAATTGCGTCCACAGATGGGTGCCGTCGTTGTAATGGACGTCCAGGTAAACACAGTAGTGATAGTCGGGCTTACCCGAGACGTTTTCGGCCTTACTGGAAGCCACGGCCAGGACCGGCTTCGGAACGATTTGGCCGAGCGTAACGACTTGCAAGACGCCGCGCAACGCCTTTTCGTCCGTGCCGTTGTCGCAGACGAACGTTTCTCCACCACGTTCATAACCTTTGAAGAATCCAGTCCAGGCATCTGTTTTGAGCACCTCATGGCTGGTCTTGTCGTCTTGAAGCTTGGCCTTCAGAGCGGCCGGTTCTTCGGCAGCGGCAGGGTTGCAGGCGGCGAAAGCCAACAGGGCTATCCAAGGCAAGAGCTGTCTCATAGTGTTTCTTTCTCTTAGTCGTTCCCTTGTTGATTCCACGGACGCACCAAGGCCAAAGAAGTCAGATCGCGACCATGTGCCCGAGCCATGCCAATAGCTCAAAAAAGAAGATGTCCTTCGTTTCGTCTTTATCCAAAGGAACTGAAACTTCGATTACTCCCGGTTCGAGTTGCCGAATCTTCGGGACCAGTTGGTCAGACGGCCTGTGCCAATAGTTGGTTACGATCGGGATCGCATTTGCGGTTTTCGTGAGGTACTTTATTGCGGCGACGTTGGCTTGGTTCGGTGTGTAGTTGAAGACCGAACCGATCGCCCCGGGGTCCCTCCACCGCGCGTCGAGGCTTGGCCTCAGCGGCGAGGTGGGATCTCGATCGGCCTGCGTGGGATCGTAGTGGCGTAAAGCCCAGAAGGGGGCTTGCCGATCGACGTGTTTCCATTCGGGCAACTCGTCCGGAAGCGCGCGGGTCGGACGCGGATCCGACATCCGGCACAAGACCATGCTGAGATAGTCCCAATTGGTTGCACAGAGAAGAACGTTGGGTTTCGGCTGCGTGATGAAGAGGGTCCAGATGTCATTTTCCGATTTCTTTATGAAGACGGCCACCCGATGTCTGGCAAGTTCGACAACTCGGGACGCGTCGGCCGAAAGACGTTCCATCAGCGCATCCCCGACAGGACCAAGATCATCCTCGAAAATCGTGATGTGGCAGCCTTCGTAGGGTGACAGCCCGAGCCCGTTAGGCCAACGGTAGCGGCGGCTTCCCTCCACGGCCAAGGCGACCTTTTGGCCGGCCAGATGTTTCCAGAATGACGCCTGGTCGGTCGATATCAATCCCCGAGTCACCAGCAATTGAAGCTGGAGTTCCAATGACAATGGCCCCTTGTGGTCAGGTTGAAGCACCGGAAACACGAACGGCCCTCGGGCGACGATCACCGTTTCGGTGTCGGCCGGGAGCCAACGGAGGACTTCGTCGACGCGATCGGGACTCTTTGCCTCGCGAGGTTTGCCGGGCGGCGGCTGGGCAAAGATCACCGCCTCGGGCAAACAACAGCCAAAAACCAACATTAGGCCTACGGCAAGGAAAATCAGACGATTGGTTTGTGAAATCACGGCTCAACTCCCTTGTTCAGAGGCTTAGGGTACCCATTGGTCGGCGGAGGAACTCATTGACGTTTGTTCCAGCCCTCGACTACCTTCGGTAGCAATCGCTGGGCGATTTCCAGAGCAGCCTTCTGCAAGGCGCTCTTGCCGGCGATCTGCTCGGTCAGGTCGACCACTACGGCAACCTGACGGTCGGTGGCCAGGACCTTGTTGGAAACGCGGTCCGTGGCTTTGATCTCCACCCGGGCCTTTACGCTCACCAGATTGCCGCGCCGCATGCCGAACTCACTGAATCCTTCGCCGGTGATCACCACGTCGGCCTGCTGGGCGGAACCGGACTTCGGATCGATGACCTCGAACCCGGTTTCTTTGCACAAGAGCATCAACTCGGTCTCGGCGGCCGGGTCGATGGTGGCTTGTCCCACGTGGCGCTCGGTGACGTGAATGAAGACGGTCGGCCGTGTGGAACTGCTCATTTGTTCCTTCAGAGTCCGGATATGGTCCTCACGATTCGTTTCCTTGGCGACCAATGTGTCCGCATGCTTGGTCACCGCGGCGCCGACCTTCTCGGCGAGCTGTTCGACCAGCACATCGAGCTCATCGGTGGTCTTGCCTTTGACCGATTCGCCGCGGACCCGGCTGGTCTCCGTACCGATGATCTTGGCGACGATGTACAACGACTTGCCCGCCTCGATGACCGAGCCGGTGACCAGGATCTTGGCGCCGGTCAGATGCCCCACCTTGACGGCCTCGCCGGGAGCGACTGCTCCGGTCAGGTTCAGCTCTTGCTCTTCGAGAATCTTTTCTATGTCGGCACGGTCCACCAAGAACAGTTCTGGGTTAGCGACCAGCGACGCAAAGAGGATATCGCTGACCTTTTCCCCATAGCCTTTCACACCCGATCCGCGCTCGCTAAAAGGCAAGATGGCCGTCGGATAGACCGTCGGTTCCTCGGCCATGACATTGGATAGAACAGGGCTCCCCAGCAAGATTGCCAAGAGCCAAAACAGTCGCAACCTATTTGACCTCCTCATGGTACACCTCCTGAAACGTTTGAAGTTTGGAATTGTCGGTATTCACATACTCGAGTATTCGTGCCAAAAGAAAACGGGGTGACGGACCCGCGTTCCAGTGTTCAATGATGCCGAAGCCACAAACGACCAGTTTGCCGCGCTGGCCGGGAAAGGTCGCCAAAAGCCACGGCCAACCGGCGCTTCCGGCGACAACCTCGGCCAACAGATGCTCTCGCTCGGCCTTGGGTGCTAAGCTACTGGCGACCACCTTGCCGTCCGGCGGCCATGCCCATGCATCGAGACGCTTGTCCAACTCGCCGATCACATCGCTGCGACGCAGGGTAATTCGGTCGGCGTTGGGTAGACGATGGCCTTCGGCGCCGGGCATGGGAAACTGTCCTCCGGACGGGGCCAGGCAAAGAACCCCAACGCCCCGCGCCGCGGCATGGACGAGCATCTCGGGCAGGCCGCGGTAGTCTTCGAATGACGTGCCTTCGCCGATCACCAGTAACCCGCCCTTCAAGACACCCAGCGAATCGACATTACTCGTCTGGGAGAACGGGATGTCCATCGCTTCGAAGACCGTTCGCGTATTGCCTTCGGGGTCGAAGAGATGGATGTGCAGTTGTTTAAGCCATTCTCTGCGATCGGTAAAAGGATCTTCCGGGAAGATCCACAACCGCTTCTTGAGCGATGTTTCGACCGAGTTGTTTTGCGAACCGAGTACGACGATCGACAGTTCAGCCGGGACGATCACTCCGTCTCTGACCGGTGGCAGGTCAACGCGGATCTCGAAAGTGCCCGCCTTGCCGGGACCGGCGGTAACGGTTGCTTCCCGACGGGCTACCGTGTGCCGACCGATCGTCAAAGACCAACCCACTCGACCCTCGAACGATTTCCCTGCCGTAACTGTGGCATGAAACTCGGCCGGCTGTCCCCCGAATAGGCCCGACCAGCCTTCCTGCACCCGAAGTGACACTTCATCGCTGATTCCGGGGCGGCCCGCGGTCAAGGTGACTGCCATGACCGCCGCGAGTGTGATCACGTTTCGGAACATGGTTCGTCTCCATTGTCGGGCAACGGAATGACTACCTGAAACACGCGATATTCGGCGTCGTCGGTTTCCAAGGAGAAGATCTGAGTCGGGGTACCGGGCACCAAGACGTTGGTCACGTCGATCGAGGCGCGAATCGGCTGCCGCAGTTGAATGTTCGAATCGACAGCCACGTTACCGTCCGGCAGAACGTGTCCCCAAACGATCAGGCGGTTGTCTTTCTCCGGGTCCGGTACGACTTCGACCAGCTCCTCATGGCGTGCGAGGATGTCGGTTTCCAGCACCTTCTTCCACGCGCGATCGCCGCTGATCCGCTGTGCCACGATCACGCGAATCAACAGCGACGTCCCGTTGACCGCCTGACGAGCGGCGACCGGCCGCAGACCCAGCCGAATCTCCGAATCGGTGTTTGATACCCAGCGCAGATCCTCACCAAACAGTCGCTTGACCTCGCTAAAGAGTCGCGCATTGGATTCCACCTCCTCGGCAGACACGGAAGCCAACGCCGCGGCGTTCTGGATAGGTCCATTCCCGGGAACACGCAACCACAAGGCGATCGTCGCGGCTACCACCAGGGTTGCGGCAATACCCACCGCGGTGTAAGTCAGCTTGGTTCGAAACGATGGCGCCGGTCGGCGGCCCATGTCGGCGTGGATCACCGGATCGGTCGCCCGCGCCTGCTCGGCAATTCGCTCAACCAAAGTCCGCACCGAGGCTTCATCCGCGGCATGACGGGCGGCCCATCGCTTCAGCAGCTTATCTAGCTTGTTCTGTTTCATTTCAAGTATACTGCCAGTCGTCTCTTGAGAATCGTTCTGGCCTTGTGGATCCGCCAGTACATCGTGGCGGTCGTGCAACTCTCGATCTGGGCGGCTTCACGCACGCCGAACCCTTGCAATGTCGTCAGTACGATGGCGGACCGCAGCCCGGGTGACAACGTGTTGATTGCGGCCTCGATCTGGCTGTCCAATTCACCGGCGATGGCCGATTCATCGGGCGCAGTGGTCCGTTGGTCGGCCTGCTGGGCGAGAAGTTCAGGGGAAGACGGCTGGACCCGACCGCGCTGGGCAAGGAAACTGCGGGCCGTATTCATGGCGATTCGATAGAGCCAGGTCGAAAACTGGGCGTGGCCGCGAAACCCGGCGATCCCGCGCAGCGCTCGCACGAAGACTTCCTGGGTAAGGTCGTCCGCATCGGCGTCGTTGAGAACCATTGGATAGATCATCGCCCTGACTTCTCCCACGTGTCGGCAGATCAACTCATCGAGGATCTCAGGCTCCCCCGAATCCCTCCATGCGGCAACCAGATCTTCGTCGCTTGGTGGTCGTGTGCTCATCTGCTCAAGGTATTAGACCCGATCGGGCGAATAATCTTTGCAGCAATTTGACTAGAATTTCGCACCTGAAGCAATAAGCCTGTACGATGTCGAGACTTACGGCAACAAAGTGAAGGCTGTTCAGCATTAGAGCCCCGGCGGCGACCCTCCACAACAGGGGGGATACCGAAGACATGGATTCTTCCGTTGTCGTTCACCACGAAGAGATGCAGCCATCGCCTGAGAAAGTGAGTAGTCGCTACCGTAGCCGTCAACGGCGGTAGCACGATCGCTGTGATTCGTGTGCGATCAGCCCCGATCGGCCCACTTCAATTCCACGTCGATCCCCGAACGGTTCTTTGCCGCCCGCTTCGACGTGTGCCTCCCCTCAAACTCATACACCCAATCGACCGCCAGCGCATCGTTTAGCGGCGCGTCGTTTAGCGGCTGGGCTTGCCCAGCGCTTTTTGACCCGGACTGAACCACCGCCGCCGCCGCGGCCGTCAAATCAATCAACGCCAACTCCGTCCCCGACCAGGTCTGATTGTTCCGCGCAATCAACGTATCAATCGCATCAACCCGCCGGTCGCGGTTGAAGTCGTAGGCGTTGTCGATTGTGGCCGGGTCGAAGAAGGGCTGCGGGTTCTGGCGCGTTGCGAGCACGTCGCTCGCGTCGACCTTCGCGTCGGTCGCCGAATTGCCCGTCTCGCCGGGCACGTTGCCGAAGTAAAACACGTCC
>SDBV01008338.1_pt1 | contig 14015 bp, 4 predicted proteins | sample 2277081 | NCBI WGS metagenome assembly SDBV01 (sample SAMN10402039, study PRJNA504765) | marine sediment metagenome | isolation source: marine sediment core GS10_PC15, 223 cmbsf | place: Arctic Ocean: Southern Knipovich Ridge | collected 2010 | reverse complement strand
ATTGATTATCAGGTGCTTATGTTCACAAACTAGCATAATCAATTTGTCTGCTTGCAAGTTTAGAATATAATTTTATAAAAATCAATATAAATGTGTAAAATATACACTTACATAAATTCATAAGAAAAGGCTGGTAATCAGACCATGGAGTTTTTTTTCGATATTAAATTATGGGACTGTAGAGTTTTTATCATATGAGAAATTTTGGTAATTAGCTATTGTTCTTTATAAATATATGTACTTTTTGGCTAATCATCCATTTTTTTTTATGCTAATGTTCTAAATTGTAATCAATAAGACTAAGTCATAAATTTTAGGAGATTCATGGGCATTAAGAATATCACTTTATATCACATCAATATGTTTTATTTTCTAAAATCAACAAGGCAGTCTTATTCAGATCAATCTCATCTTTTGTTTCACTTTTTTGATCTTTTAATATATTACTCAAATTCATCGCTCCTACTAGTATGTCCGTATCACCATCACCATCAAGATCTGCTATTTGCATCGTATTCCACTGATTAAAAGAAGATGCTTCAAACGAGAATGGATTGAACTTATACGTACCAACATTTTCCAGGTAGATGATCCCTCTTTCCGGATTATTTTCCATGTCAGCAAAATTTGAGGAAACAACAATATCCGGATCTCCATCTAAATCAAAGTCACTAATTTTCGCTTTTCCTGCTTCGTAAATCGGAAAGAAATATGTTTCATCAAAAAAATTGTATCCATCATTTTCAAGTATTCTTATCCCATGATATGGTTTCAAAATTTGAGAGTAATCGAAATTGTCACCATTTACATATAGAATATCCATATATCCATCATTATTCATATCATGTAAATCAAAATACATTGATCCATATACTGAAGGAAATCGTGCAGCCATTGAAAAGTTGGTCTTGAAATTCCCCTCACCATCATTATAGTATATCATAATTTTTTCATCTCCCTGGGCAAAGAGAGCTATGATATCCATAAATCCATCATTGTTGAAATCATGAATTTTCACCATGATAGATCCCGGTATATCTTCAATTATATGCCGTTCGAATTGCGCATCTTTTTTTGCAAAGTAAAGGGATAAACGTCCAATATCGTTTCCATATTCGCAAATCAAATAATCATCATATCCGTCATAATTGAAATCATAGTAAATACTTGTTACTGGCCGGATAAGTGAATCTAATAAAAAGCTTTTTGGCTCTAACGAAAGCGTATCCGTATAGTCATACCTTGCGATTTGACCTTTGCTTTCATTATTTGGATGAAGAATGCCAGCCAGGGTCACGTCAAAAAAATTGGCGCCAATATTCATCGCTGTTGGAGGGCTTGGTAATCGCATGGCATCAATAAGATTTCCGCCAAAGTCAAATTTGAACAGCTTATTGTTGTTGATGTCTGCAACAAACAGATTCTTACGAGCGGTATCTATTTCCATCATGGTGATGATAGAACTGCTGGAAATATCATTTGTGAATGGTTTGGCTTCAAAGGTTCGGCAATTCAATGATGGTTCCTTTTCAAATGATTGTTTAGGCAAAGAGTCAGGACTGCTATGATAGAAATAATCGACAAGATTTTCCCATTGTTCTTGTTTCATTGCTGGTAAATGCACCATTGCCAGGGGATGGATTGCTTCATAGTGAAGCTTCTTAAATTTATACATTCCCAGCCTGGGCCCCATTTCTGGCAATACGTCAAATAACCAGGTTTCTTTATCGAGCAACTCAGGAGGACATTCCTTGTGACAGGTAGTGCAATGGGTTTTTGCTAAGGATTCACCTTCTTTAATATATGCTTTAAATTTTTCCTTTTCTGGATTATGGCAACCTGAAATCCAATAAGCAGTTGATAAAAAAATGAGATTAAAAAAAAATGATCAATTTTCATATCCTGGTGAAGTATAGTGGTTTAAAATATTTTGTGAATATCAGAAGAAATTACTATTGTAAAAAAATAATTGATGAACAATATTTTATCTGAAAATCAGAGGCATTCAAATTTATTCTATGAATCAAATAAAATAATCTACATTTTTGGAGTGCAAAGAAATGTATTTTTTGAATGATACGAATCCTATTTAATTATTTCATCCTTTCATCTTTTATCTTAGCTTTTGGGTGTTCCGGAGAACCATCAAAGATATTTCAAATTATTTCATCCGATCAATCCGGCATTGATTTTTCTAATACCATCGAAGCAAATGACACGTTTAATGTGATTGATTTTTATTACATCTATAATGGCGGAGGTGTAGCTATTGGTGATTTCAATAATGACGGGCTCCAGGACGTATATTTTGCCGGCAATCAGGTCTCCAACAAGTTATATTTAAATGAGGGGGCTTTTCAGTTTAAAGACATCACCAAAACAGCAGGCGTGGAGGCGGCAGATATTTGGTCGCAGGGAATTGCTGTTGTAGACATTAACCATGATGGCTGGATGGATATATATGTGTGCGCCTCAATTTATAGCACCAAAGCAGAAAGAAGGAATAAGCTTTATATCAATAATGGACTAAACAAGGATAGTATTCCGACCTTCAGTGAAGAAGCGAAAAGCTGGGGGATTGATGAAAGCGGGCATTCATCCAATGCTGCTTTCTTTGATTATGATTTGGATGGTGATCTCGATCTTTTTGTTCTCAATAATTTTATGGACAGGAAATTTCCCAGCAAATTCAGGCCTTCCATCGTTGATGGTAGCTCGGTAAATTCGGATAAATTATATAAAAACATGGGAAATGAAACATTTGAGGATGTTTCTGATGAGGCGGGAATTTTAATCGAAGGCTATAGTCATGGCATTTCGATTCGTGACCTGAATCTGGATGGATGGCCGGATGTGTATATTACCAATGATTTTTTGCCAAACGACATCCTTTATATAAATAATCAGGATGGCACATTTACAAATAAGGTTTCGGATTATCTGAAACATCAGTGCTTCTCAGCAATGGGGAATGACATCGCCGATATCAACAACGACGGCCTTCAGGAGATCATCTCATTAGACATGCTTCCGGAGATCAATTACCGTAAAAAAACCATGCTCCTGAGAAGTAATCCAATGAATGTAATCAATACTAAAAAATTTAACTACGATCTTCAATTCGTAAGAAATATGCTGCATCTGAATATGGGCCCCGGTGAGGATGATAATATGCTCTATGGCGATATTGGATTTTTCGCCCAAATCCAGGAAACGGATTGGAGCTGGTCACCCCTATTTGCTGATTTTGACAATGACGGATACAAGGATTTGGTGGTAGCCAATGGATTTCCCGGAGATGTGACAGATATGGATTTTGCTCATTATATGAATCGCTTCCAAAATATTGTAAGACACCGATCTGAATTATTTGATACGATCCCAGAGGTCAGGATTGACAATTACATGTTCAAAAATAATGGAGACCTCACATTTACCAAAGTGACAAAGGAATGGGGATTTGAGGCAAAGACATTTTCCAATGGCGCCGCATTTGCAGATTTTGATAATGACGGAGACCTGGATTACATTACCAATAATATTAATATGGAATCAACTCTTTATAAAAACATCTCCATTGAAAATTCAAATCTAGAGAAACAATCAAATTTCTTAAGAATCCGTTTACACGGATCAAAAAAGAATCCTGAAGGAATCGGGGCACGTGTTTTAGTATATGCCGGATCACAAATGCAATTTCATGAGCATAATAATTATCGTGGTTTTATGTCTACGGTCGATCCGATAATTCATTTTGGTTTGGGTGAAATCAACCTGATAGATTCAGTGATTGTCTTTTGGCCAGGAAATACGATCTCCACCAAAAATAACATAAGTTCTAACCAGGAAATCGAACTTAATTTTAGTGAAGGTATAATTAATAATGAAGTTGTACTCAGTGATTATTTATTGAATAAGGATAAAGATCAAATTTTTAAAAGAACTAAGAGTACGCAAAAAATTCCATTTCTGCATCAGGAAAAGGAGCTATTTGAATTTAACTACCAAAGAACACTTCCACACAAATTATCGCAGAATACTCCGGGTATTGCTGTGGCAGATATAAATCAGGATGGTTTGGAGGATCTGTATATCGGTGGAAATGGTGAATTTCCCGGAACATTTATGATGCAAGATATAAAAGGAAATTTTCGTGAGGAGAACAGGATTGTGCTCAATGATGAGTTATTTGCAAAAGATATGGGCATACTGTTCTTTGATGCTGATGGCGATGAAGATGAGGATTTGTATTTGGTAAGTGGGGGTATTGAAAAAGCAGCGAATGATGTTGGCTATGTCGATCGACTTTATATCAACGATGGTAAAGGTTATTTTTCCTATGATCAGGATCGTTTACCTGTTTTGAAATATTCCGGTTCTTGTGTAAAAGCAGCAGATTTTGATAAGGATGGGGATTTGGATCTTTTTGTAGGAACGAGAAGCAAACCAGGTGAATATCCTTTCTCTGAGTCGAGCTATATATTGCGCAACGATGATGGAATTTTTTCTGATGCCACGAAGGAAATTTGCCCGAACCTCAGCGCTCCTGAAATGGTAACCGATGCCATTTGGACAGACTTCGATAATGACCAATGGATTGACTTGATTGTTGTAGGTGAATGGATGGATATCAAATTTTATAAAAACAAGGCCGGAAAATTAATTGATGTTTCGGAAAGATCTCTGTCTGTATCATCATCAGGATGGTGGAATTGTATATCCGGGGTAGATATTGATGATGATGGAGATACAGATTACATTGTTGGCAACCTGGGAAAGAATTCCATTTTTCATGGAAGTGATAAATATCCACTTACTGTTTATGCAAAAGATTTTGATGTGAATGGTGTTGTTGATCCGATTATTGTCAAATATAGCAAAGATGAGCATTTCCAGATGCAGCCTTTCCCAATTTACACACGCGACGATTTGCTCATGCAGGTTGGGAATTTACGGCAAAGAGTATCAACTTATCGCGATTTCGGAAGAGCAACAATTCATGAATTATTTACTCCTGAAGAACTGGCTGAAAGTTACAAAAGAGAAAGTACACATTTTGAATCTTCCATATTAATTAACAATGGAACAGGTAAATTTCAATTAAAGTCTCTTCCCAAAGAGGCTCAATTTGCTCCTGTTTTTGGCATCCTGATACAGGACTATAACAGAGATGGGCGTACAGATATCTTACTTGCAGGAAATGATTATTCCTTAGAATTAATGTCTGGTAGAATTGATGCATCAAACGGTTTGCTGTTATTGGGTAAAGGTGATGGGAATTTCAGACCATTATTGCCCTATGAATCAGGATTTATAGTACAAGGTGATGCAAAAGGAATTGTCAGACTTTTTGATTCTTCCGGAAATTCAATGGTTTTGACTACTCAAAATAAGGACTCATTAATTGCTCATTCCCAAGTGATTGGGAACAACAATAAAATCATTGATCCAAAAGGGGCATCATGGGCTGAAATCAAACTAAAAAATGGAAAGACCCGAAAGCATGAATTTTACTATGGGTCTACGTATCTATCACAATCTTCAAGAAAACTGGTCGTATTGGAAAACTATGAACAAATCACTTTGGTTTTTCCAAACAACAAAACTGAAGTCATCAATGATTTTTGAAAGAAGAGAGTCAATTTCTTTTTACTTTGATAATTCACCATTCAATTGAAAAGACATAAGTGGCAAATTATTCCTGGCAATAATCAACCTTTTTGATCCTTCAGAAGTTAGAATAATTTGTGCGTCTCTTACTTCTCCTTTGACCGAAAGCCCACTTTGAACGGATGGAATGTTGATAAATTTTCCATTTGGCAGACCTTTCAGTAGGACACCTTTATTAGCACCTAGCCATCCTCCCTCGGGCTTTAATCCATAAAAATTTCCAAACAATAATATGTCACAAATTCCATCACTATCCATATCTTCTGCAACTATACTAAATACAGGTGCAACTTGCGCTTCCTTTGGCAAGGCCTCTAACCTAAATCCTGATGAATCTTGCCACAATATTGAGCTTTGAAGATAATCTGATGTCAATTCAAGTGCGCCCTGACGTTGCTCAGGCTCAAAGAGATCCTGATAGGTGCTTTTCCCATAGTCCGCATACTTTTCTATTTTTCTGCCCAGGTGAGGAAGCTGAGCGATAAGGTCTTCCTTAGTGGCAAATGGATAGCCTTTTTGCTCAAAAGGAGGATACCATTCCAAAAGCTGTTCGATTTTGCCATTTCTATCAAAATCTTTAACATATAATTTTAAAGGTCTTTCTGGTGTCGCTTTAAACTTGCTGTTTAATCCCCAATTGCCAAGGATATAATCGTCATCTCCGTCACGATCCAAATCTTTGACTTCAATTGATGACCACCACCCAAAGCTTTTCGGAACAATTCCCTTTTTCTTCATGGCTCCGGTCATATTTTCAAAAATAGTGATTGGCATCCAATCACCGACAACAAGCAAATCCGGATCATCATCATTGTCTACGTCACTCCATTTTGCTGCGGTCACCATTCCTAGCCTACCGAATTCTTCAGTTGTAATATTGCTCCAGGTACCGTCGCCATTGTTTAATAGTAAATAGCTACTCGGTACCAGGCCATAATGGCCGGGAACTGCTCTGCCGCCAATAAACAAATCCATATCTCCATCTTTATCTAAATCACATGGTTCGATACAGGAAAAATTTCCACTAACCTGAGGAGTAGCGGTAAAACTTATGCTAAAATCTCCAGTCCCGTCATTTTCGTATAAACGCATTAAAAAATTATTCTTGCCTTTCTGAAATTCATTGCCTCCATGACCAACGAGCAAATCCAAATCATCATCCTGATCAAAATCGATAAATGCTGCGCATGTTCCTTCCAATCCTTTATCACTTTGAAAAGGGTCTATTTTTTTAAAATTAAATGATCCATCCTTGCGCTGGATAAATAGCTTATTCGGATCATCCGCCGCCCCCAGTAATACCAAGTCATCTAATTGATCTCCATTAACATCTCCTGAAACAATTTTTGGGCCTTCTGTCGAAAGCAACCTGTAAGCAAGCCTTTCATATTGAAAATCATTAAAGGAATTTTCAACATGTGTTGACGCTTTATCCATATCATGGTCTGAAATTTGACTAAAAAGAGGGACATACCCTGTTACGTTTTTTTTCCAATTTCTGTCCGCATCAACATAATTTAATTCAAGAGTTTGATTGGTATTGACATTGGACAAGACCTGAATTTTTCCATCAGGCCAAATTATTTTTAAGGAATCTAATATATCTACGTTGGCAGTTCCAAAAATCAATCCCGGTGCAACAGAGCTTTCAAAACCTCGGGATAGAAAATGCTGAAGCTCCTGTTGGCGGTCATCTTTAGAGATGATTACTTTGGCGCCTATTCCAAGTTTGTTTTTTTTTGGCCCGTTCAAAAGGACTTTCAGATAGTTTTTTTCACCTTTTTCTACTGAATTGTTTTTGTAAAGGAAGCATTCCATATTCGAATTGTTGACCACCAAATCCAGATCTCCATCATTATCCAGGTCACCATACGACGAGCCATTGCTAAACGAAGGTGTGGCCAATCCCAATTCCTTTGACAAGTCTTTAAAGCCAAGATTTTTTTGATTGATAAACGCACTATTAGCAATTTTGGTTGAAGGCATAAATGGTAAAAAATCCCTAAAATCAAATCCGTCATTTTCGGTAACAATTTGATCGATCACTTGCTTATTTGTAATAATGTCTACAAAATCAAAATCAGTGAGGTCTTTTTGAATACCATTACTCACAAAAATATCTTTCCACCCGTCCAGATTTAAATCCAGGATTAATGCCCCCCAACTCCAGTCAGAGGATGAAACCTCGGCCATATGAGCAATTTCCTGAAAATTCCCATGCCCATCATTCAACTGAAGGCAATTTTGCATGATTTGCTGATGATAAATAGAATCAAAACGCATTTTACCCATTCGGAAAGGTTGGAATTGCGCCATGGTTTTCAGCCGGTAATTATCTGGCGGCAACATATCCGTAGTCATTATCTCGGGACTCCCATCATTGTTGAGGTCAGCAATATCAGATCCCATGCTATTTAGGGAGGTCATAGCCATCCGATTTTCAATTTCTTCGGAAAATGTTCCATCGCCATTATTGATGTATAAATAATCCCTTTCCCAGAAATCATTGCTCACATAAATATCTGGTAGCATATCCCCGTTCAGATCGCTAACTGATACGCCAAGACCAAATCCTATATCACTTGTATAAATCCCGGCTTCAAGGGTCACGTCAGTAAATATTTCTCCGTCATTTCTAAAAAGCTTGTCTCCTCCCTCATTCCCAATCTCATCCCTGGTTTTCTTATAAAATTCTACGCGGTCGGGACTTCGAAAACTATTATTTAATAGGAAACAATCTAAATCTCCATCCTGATCATAATCAAAAAAAGAAGCATGGGTAGAAAAGGCATCACTATCCAATCCCCATTTCTCAGCTTCTTCAGAAAATGTCAAATTACCCTTGTTAATAAAAAGCTCATTTTTTCGATCATCACCAGAGATATCTCCAGAATTACACACATAAATGTCCAATAAACCATCCTGGTTTATATCTGTCATTGCTACGCCGGTACACCAGGCACGAATTCCGGAAACTCCAGCTTGCTCCGTTACATCTGTAAAGTTCCAATTTCCTTTATTAAGGTAAAGCTTGTTGGCATGTAGATTTGACGTAAAATAGATATCCACCAATCCGTCATTGTTAATATCGCCAAGAGCCACTCCACCGCCATTGTAATAATTTCTGTAATTGAGAATATTGAAATCTTTGGAGTCTTCTACTTCATTGATAAAGTCAACACGTGTATCCGTTGAAGGAAGTAGTGAAAATAGTTTGTCTCCATTAATGGCATTTCCAGTTTTGTTGGAATTGCAAGCAATAAGATAAAAAACCAAAAATACAATGAGATAAATTATTCTATTCATGAACTACAGCCTCCAGCACAATTTATATGTGGCTTAAAAATACTTTTTACATATAACAAAAAAAATCCCGAAAGGAGAAATATCCTTCCGGGATTATGATATTATTCTTGATTAGAATTACCAACCAGGATTTTGTACTAATTGCTCAACGCCATCAACACTACTCAATTCAATTTGATTAATAGGTAATGGGTACAACATATGTCTATCTTCAAATAGAGAGGCGGCTTTTAAGTATTCTCTTCTGGTTTTTTCAACAGCTGTATAATCGTTCAATACTTGCTTGGCTACTCCCCATCGTTTCAAGTCAAACATCCTATGACCTTCCATGGCAAGTTCAAGTCGACGTTCCATTCTTACAGCTTTACGAGCCATGTCCTTGTCCGTCCAAGCTGTAGTATACAGACCGATCAAATAGTTAGCCCACGTAATTTGGGTATCATCAATAGCTACCTGAACATCGCCACCATCAGGACCCTGAACTTTTTGAGAAGCTCTTTCTCTGATTTGGTTTACAATAGTACGCGCATTTTCTAATGATCCTGCTTCCACTTCAGCCTCAGCAAGCATCAACAATACATCAGCATATCTCAACAGATGATAATTCATAGAATGCAGTTGGAAATTTGACCATCCTACAGAACTTCCAGCACCACTGGATTTTTCATAGACTGTTTTCTTGGCGCTGTAAGGGCCTGCCCAAGCTCTGGCTCTGATCCAACCAGGTGCATGAATACCCCAATCCAGGAATGGAACATCATCCCTGCCGGCAGTCCAATCCAATCTTGGATCTACAGCATCACCGGTTAAACCAGGTACAAGTTCAGTATCATTCCATGATCCATCAAGTAATGGAAGACCATTAGCATCAACCTTAAACGCGTTAACCAGGTTTTGTGATGGTTGGTGGAAGCCACAGCAGCCAAATGGGCTACCGCTATGAGGAAAATTCAAACGGTCGTTTCTATTTCCATTGTTTCCATCATTCTGTCCATCATTTACAGAGGCCTGGTAAGCCAATACTGTTTCAGATCCATTGTTGTTTTTAGCATCAAATACGTCGTGGAATGTGGTTTCTAAATCGTAAGGGCCAGAGGTTTCAACCTCTTTAAGAACAGTTAACACAGCGCCGAAGTCTCCTTTAAATGCTAAAACTCTTCCTTTGTACGCTTTGGCAGTCCACTTTGTTACTCTACCTACATCACCTTGTGTCTCAGGCAAAAGAGCAATGGCAGCATCCAGATCAGCAAGAATCATATCTAAAGCAGCAGAAGGAGTTAAACCTGCCTTTTTGAAATCTTCATCTAATTCTGTGTAATAAGGAATATTCCCCCAAAATTTCCATGCCTCAAAGTGATAGTGGGCCCTTAAGAATATTGCTTCGCCTTCGATGCGAGCAGCATCAGCATCAGAAATTTCTCCTGGAGTAGTTTCCAATACATCTCGCATAAGATTTATGGTAGCATTTGCCCGAGCTACTCCATCATATACAACATCCCATTTATTGCCAATGTATTCATCTGCACCCGCAGTACTCCACTGAAACATCTCAATATCCTGAGTAGGTTGTTGATCACCTGCTTCAGAACCCTTATATGCATCGTCTGAACCCGCACTTCCAAAAATCCAGTTACTTCCTGCACCACCCCAGCCGCCATAACCGGCATAGCCATCAAGCACTGAATAGGCAGAGATAAGGTTGCCTTCTACACCACCAGCATTACCAAGCGTACTTTGATCCAAAACACCTTGTGCAGGACCATCAAGGAATGATTCCTTACAGGCAAATAAAACGCCGGTAATCAATACTACTATTCCTAATATTTTTAATGTATTTTTCATCGTTTTGTTTCTTTATTTATTAAAACGTTGCATTTATACCAATAGTGAATATTCTATTGGATGGATAAGTACCTTTGTCGATACCATTTGTCTGGTCTGAAGTATTTCCAGCAGCATTACCAGTGTCTTGAGATGGTAATGCTGGGTCTAAACCACTATAACTGGTAACGGTGAATAAATTTTGACCTTGCAGATACACTCTCATGTTTGAGAACCAGCTCTGAGCAGGAATGTTGTATCCTAGTTGTAAATTCCTCAATCTTAGATACGATGCATCTTCAACATAAAAATCACTATATATACTACTGTACTGATCATTCTCATCTATGATTGGATACGGAGCATTTGGATTTGCACCATCTGGTGTCCAGGAATCAGTTAATCTGTCCTGACGTACATTGGTACTGAATAATCTAAATATAGTAAATTCTTTAGTTACGTCGTAGATTTCATTGCCAACAGAAGCAAAGAAGAACATGCTGAAATCAAAGTTCTTCCATGTAGCATCAAAATTCAATCCACTTGTAAAATCCGGGTGATATGATCCAATGATATCTCTATCTGCAGATGAAATAAGGCCATCTTCATTCACATCAACAAATCGAATACGACCCGGAGCCGCCCCATCCTGAGATACAGGATCACCATTTCCATTTACCTGGTTATCTACTTCACTCTGGTTTTGGAAAATACCATCTGTTTTTAGACCATAGAATGAACCAACAGCATATCCAATCCGGTTGGTTGATACATAGCCTTGCCGACCTTGACTATTACTATGGAAGAAATCAGCATCACCATCAATCGATAGAATTTCATTGCTGTAACGTCCCCCATTTAGGTCAATTCCCCAGGTGCCTTCACTACCAAAAGTACCTCTATATCCTACGGAAAAATCAAATCCTTTATTTACCATGGAAGCAATGTTTACGATAGGAGGATCTGAGTAGCCTTGTGTTGATGGAATTGGAGGAGAGTACAATAAATCCTCGACGTCACGCTTATACAAGTCAAATACAAAGGTAAGCTTGCCATCAAACAGGGCAGCGTCCAAACCAATATTGGATGATTTGTTTTCTTCCCATTTCAAATCCGGATTACCAATTCTCGTCAAACGATAACCAGCCACAACACTTGTATTAGAACCAGTGATGTCATAAAATGCATCACCTACTCCACCACCGTATTGATTAAATACACGACCTTCGGTGATACTCTGGTTTCCTGTAATACCCCATCCGCCACGGATCTTCAAATCTTCTAACCAAGTAGCACCTTGTAAGAAGCCTTCGTCTGAAATTCTCCAACCGCCACTAACTGCCGGGAATGTACCGTACGCATTGTTAGGGCCAAATCGTGAGGAACCATCACGTCGTATTGTTGCACTTACATAATACTTGCTGGCAAAGTTATAGTCAGCTTTTGCAAACATTGAAGTCAATGAGCTTAATCCACCCCAACTACTTACATTCTTGGTTCCCGGATCAGCCAGGGCATCCTGAATGTACCACGCATTTTGATCCCAGGTCGTGAAATTACTGATCCGACCATCCAAGCTTCTACTGTTATTTTTGATAGCCTCATAACCAGCTAATACGCTTATGTTGTGATTATCAGCAAAGGTCTTATTATACGTAAGTGTATTAGTCCAGGTCCAGCTCGATCTAGTTCTCCATTGTTCAGTCAACCTTGTTTCACTATTCGGCTCTGAATTTTCAGGAGTTGGGTAATTAAACCATTTGTTCACACTGTTACTTAAACTAAAACCAAAATTTGATTTGAATTGCAAGCCATCAATGATATCAACAGCTCCAAAGAAGTTACCCACTAATCGCTGATATACTCCTACGTCATCTTTATTCTTAAATACCTGAGCAACAGGATTAGAGCCATTACCAAGTGTAACTGCTTTTGCTCCTGAGAAATATCCTCCGACATCATATACAGAAACAACCGGTTGCATTTTTATCAGTTGACCTACAGGTGTATTCTCTCCCATATTACCCATTCCTCCACTATTTTCTTCTCTGGAATAAGCCATATTTTCACCAAAGGTGACTCGACCTACCTTAAATTCACCGTTTGCGCGAAGTGAAAGTCGTTCCCATCTATTGTACTTGATTGTACCATCCTGGTTATAGTAACCGGCAGAAACATTGAATACACCCTGATCGTTACCACCTGAGAATGAAAGGTTATAATCCTGAACTAAGGCAGGATCCATCAATTCATCCCACCAGTTTGTGCCGGTAGAAGCAGGCATAATCAAATTGTCAGGGTAAGAATATGTACTTTCATCCACAGTCATAGTCTGATTTAGACCATCGTTTGGCCAAATATAATTTGGTACAGTAGGACTAGTAGCATTTCCATAAATGTTAGTTGGAGTAGTCAAACCAGCATTCACATGACTTCTATGAACAATTTCCTGATAATCCAATGCATCCTGGATTAGGATATCATCATATCCTCTAACAGGGTTGGCAACACCAACATTTACATCCAAACTAATTTTTGCTTTACCGGCTTTACCTTTTTTGGTAGTGATGATTATTACACCATTATTGGCTCTTGCACCATAAATAGATGCAGATGAAGGATCTTTCAATATCTGGATAGACTCAATATCATGAGGATTTAACCAGTTATTATAAGCATCTTCATAAGGTACACCATCAATAATGTACAATGGATCGTTATTTGTAAAAGAGCTAATACCCCTGATCCTTACGGTGTTTCGTCCACCAGGTGCGCCACTGTTATTTACAGTTACACCGGCAGCACGTCCATCAAGCTTCTGAACGAAACTTGCAGCAGTAATTTTATCCATTGCCTCTGTATCCACAACAGCTACAGCGCCGGTGATATCCGCTTTTCGCTGTGATGTGTAACCTGTCACAACAATCTCCTTAAGGGAAGTTATGTCAGCAACTAACACAAGATCAATGACCGATTGATTGCCAACAGTCACAGCTTCAGTAGTGTAACCGATAGAAGAAAATACTAAAACAGCATCAGAACCTGAAACTTCAATACTGTAGTTACCTTCAATATCAGTTACCGTTCCTTGTCCGGTTCCCTGAATGAGGACGTTTACTCCTGGAAGCGCTCCTTCCTCGGTAGACGTTACCTTACCGGTAACCGTACTTTCTTGAGCATAGGCTAAGCTGAATGCTAAGCCAAAGAGGAGAAGAGAC
>SDBV01008337.1_pt1 | contig 14017 bp, 13 predicted proteins | sample 2277081 | NCBI WGS metagenome assembly SDBV01 (sample SAMN10402039, study PRJNA504765) | marine sediment metagenome | isolation source: marine sediment core GS10_PC15, 223 cmbsf | place: Arctic Ocean: Southern Knipovich Ridge | collected 2010 | reverse complement strand
CCACCCTGTCTCAAATGATATTCTATAGCTAGTCAATTCCTTAATCAGGGTATCAGTTTGAAACTGCGCCCATGTATATTGGGTGCCCGCAGTAAGGTCTCTACCTCTAGTCCCCTCGCCATAAAAGAAGAACTGCGTGGTTGCAGTGTTGAGTTCATGGGCATTCCACCCCGAACCCTTCTCTAAGCCTGAAGTGCTTGGTGCTTGTGTTATCTCTGCCCGCTTATCGTTATCAGTAGGGTCATGTACCCATATGACCATGTTTATGCCATAAACCTCGGCATTGGTCATATAGTAAGTCCAAAGAGCAGAGGAAAAAGCAGGTGTTGGGAGTTCATTCACGGGGACATTAACGGCGGCGAAGTCGTCCCCTGTCTGGATACCCCCATATAAATTAGCGAGCCACCCCGCAGTACTCTTCTGAAAGTAGGGCGAGGCTGAACCCTTTGACCACACCGCATCAGAATTAAGAACTGCTTGTAGGGTGGGTTCGCCGAACAGCCATGAATTGCCGACAAAGGCATCCCCTTTCAGTACCCAGTTAGTGCTATCATAGGTAATATATAAAAGCTCGGTGTCATGCTCGTAGAAAGTAGACCCCTCCCTGACATTACCGTTTAATGCCTCCGTAGGCTTGGTATCGGTAGAAAGACCGATATACTTTCTCGGTTGGGCTATTATCCTTACAGCCATTTTTGCAACCTCCTTATTCTATTTTACTTTTACTTTATCCTTATTTGAAACATAAAGAGGTGCCTTCTTATCCGCTTTCTCTGCTGGTTTCTCCTCTTTCTTACCAGCGACAGCTTCGTATAAAGCCCTCTGAGCCGACCTATCTTCCTGCCTTTCTTTATCCTTTCTGGCGTCCTCTATTGCGTTCCATTCCTTGGGGTGTTTCTTCTGCATGTGCATCTTGACCTCAAAGGCATTTATGATGTTTGACTTCTTGCAAGTTCTCATTCCCATCTCATCATACTTCGCCCTATCTAGGGCGTCCTTGTGAAGCAGGCATAGCATTGTTCCCCTCTTTGGTAGTTTCTTGGGGTCATTGGTCGTCCATATAAAAGAGCCATCTTCCCGTCTCCGTCTTAGGATGCTAGGGAGCATATAGTATAAAACTGGTGCTCTCTTATAAGTCCTACTATCCCAAACATATACATAGCCCGCACTGGACAGTTCCCTAACCGTCATCGGTGCATCCAGTTCTTCGTCACCTCTATGGATGACTGGGTCTTTCTTGAGTTCGCTGGGAAGTTCAACTAATTTCGCATCTCTCAGTTGCTCCGCAATCAAACTCTCATTGTCCTGAAGTGTATCCGTCATTTTATACCTCCTTATGACCGATTGTTTTCACTTAGGCTGTATTTAACCCTAACATTGTTAGGATGTTACCTTCATTTTATCTAACTCTAACCAATCAGCTAAATCTATCTCCGTTTCTGAACGAAGGTAATCAGCAATTTCAAGTAACTCTCGCACGGAATGTTCCCAAAGAGAGGGGACATTAAAGCACCTCACTCCCCTCCATTTTTCCACACTACCCATATCTTCCCTGAACTCCGCAAGGCTTCCATTCCGATTAACTATGAATATCCTATATCTGTGAAAGCCCTTAAAGTCAGGTGATTGCTCATGCCTTTCTTGAAGGCTATAAGCCTTCTCATCCCCTAAAAGATAAGTTGTTGCTAATACTAATTCAGCCATATCCTCACGTAACGGGTCGGGGAACCGAAGCCCCCCTTCCCGCAAAAGAGAGTAAATCTGGCCGCTAGGCGACCAGCTAAACCGCTATGAATTTCTCGAGTGTTATCAAAATACTCGGCTCAATCTCAAGTAGCCTATCCATATTATGGTGGCATGAGTCGCAGGTAGCCGCCACCTTCTCAGGTAACTTTACTGGGACAGTAACCTTACCGAAGTCAATATCCTCTTCCTTGTTCATTAACTCAGCAAGCTCTTCCATAAACTTATTGAAGCCCTCACTGCCCGCAGGAACACTCATCTGCTGTGAGTTGTCCTTGTCGGGTGTGCCATGAGTCCTGACAAGACCGCTACGCACCCCATCAATTATTTTCAGCTGCTCATTTAACTTACCAACCATCTTGGCTAAGTCGTAGCTTGTCTTGATAGGGAACTTTTGCTCCATGAGCTTCGCCAAGGGTTCCCTGGACATCCATATTTCCCCATTGTTAAGTTTCATATACCCTCCTTTATTTTGGGGGAGATTTTAAGGCTCTCCCCCTAAGCCTTTAACTCTACGCTACACCAACAAATATGTGCCAGTTAGCGCCGTCACTGATTGCTACACCCACTTCATCTTGCCCAATAGTACCAATCCCAGCCCCAGCATCGGTTTGCAGGTTAATGTTTTCAGCAGCATCGGCTGTGCTCCAAATGGTAAATCGAATACCCGTACAGGCAGCTTCCTTTGGCATCAGTAGGTTCTGAGCACCACCATTGGGGTCAACCATCAGTTCGTTGCTCGTTACTAGCGTGCCAGCGGTATCGGCAGGGTCAAGCGTTAGTGTAAGTGCACCATTAGCCATGTCAACGATTTGTGCTGTCATAGCAAGGCATCCCGTAGTGATTTTCACTTGTCCTGTTTTACCAGCATCACCCCCACCTGCATCCCCACCATCACCAGGTGTCATGGAAATATCTCCACCATCTCCGCCATCTCCAGTGCTTGCGCCCGAAGTGCCTCCCTTACCAGCGGTAAGAGTTAACTGACCACCAACTCAACCGTTACTAGTTATCACACAAGTCTTACCCGCACCGCAAACAACGGTGATTGCGCCGCCAACTCCACCATCATTGGTGCCACTGTCGCCAGCAGAGCCGTCACCAGTCCTCATCGCCCAAGCAGCAACCGCTTTACCAACCGAGGAAGAGGCAGTACCACCATCTTCAGTTTGCATAAAGAAGGTGTGTCCATCAGTTGCAGCCTCAGCAGCTAGTGTTACGGCAGAATCGTGTATGCCCAGTGCATCTACGCCTCCAAGTGAAAGTACAATGTTCCCTGTTCCAGCAGTATCAAGTTTTAGACCCACATTTGTGGTACTTGTTTGTACCCCTAAGACTACGTTACCAGCATCAACGGCATTACTTATTGTGAGTTCACCAACAGCAGAAGTCACGCCCTGAAGGGCGATAATCTCATTGCCGTTCACGTCTTGAATTTCGTTGTTGTATCCATCCTGTGCACCAAGAAACCCTAGAGTTACTGGGTCTGTTCCGCTATTAAGTGTGAAGCCACCAGTCCCCGCTGCTACCAGTATCATGTCGGCATTGGATGTATCACCCGCTACCGAGATTGTTGGGTGAGTGGAACCATCTCCAGACTTGATGTTTATATAGTCAACGGCCGTGGCAATGTTCTCCAAGACTAGCATCTCTTCAGCAGTACCACTACCCTCCGCAAATATAATACCTATGTCCGCAGTGCCAGTAGCGATTGTGGGCGCATTCCCCGAAGTAGCACTGGTTATTGTGACGTGATTAACAGCAGTAGAAACTGGAATTAGTTCCAGCATTTCCTCTCTAGTGCCACTTCCCTCGGCAAAGATGATACCTACATCTACGGTATTACAAGCTATTGTAGGTCTACCTGAAGCAGCATTGACGATTGCGATGTTATTAACAGCCGAGGCGACAGCCACCAGTTGTAGCAATTCCTCAGCTTCAGAGTTCTCGAAGTCAATACCAACATCAGCCGTACCCGCTGACTGAATTGTTGCGGGAGTGCCAGACGCTTGACTAAGCACTTTAATCCAGTTGACGGCAGTTGAGGCAGTCGCAATTTCAAACTCTGTCTCATTTTGGTCATTCTTAAACAGGAACCCCTTGTCGGCAGCACCGAAACACTCCAGCTCTATTGATGCACCATTGGCGTTCTTGAGGTTAAGATAGGTAGTAGCACTTCCCACAGCCTCAACAAGTAGTATCTCATTCCCACTTGAGTCGAGGATACCATCATCGCCCATAAACTGAATGTCGTTTGCCGAAGCTACTTGTAAAGCAGTAGCATTGAAGGTAAACTCATCATTGGCATTGATTTGTATGTGTAGGGCATCACCCGATGGCACACTTATGTATGCCTTGCTATTGGAAGAGGAATATGACAACTCGGTTTTTGTGTGAGACCCCACAGGAGCTGTGCCATCAGTATCCAGCTTTAACTCATCCGTGGTTAGTGCGCCCCCCCAGTCTATATCACCCGTTACACCAAGCGTTCCAGTAATTATAGAGTTACCAGTAACAGTAATACCACCAGCCGAAACAGTTACCCCAGTAGTATCAACGGTTAAACCACCAGCAGAGATTGTAACTGCTTGAGCAAGTGTGATAGCACTGCCAGTGACAGTTACTACATTAGTGTCGTTTATCTGTAGGTCTAGACTCTTACCCGTTAAGGCATTTATGATGAAGTCGGTGCCGTCATATCCTACCATTGTGGCACCAGTGCCGAGAGTATCACTTGCGAATTTAACCACACCCACTGTGTTTATGGAGTCACAGACTATGACGCCAGCTTTACTTATTGTCCAAGTATCACTTGTCCCCTCAATGTCCTTACCTGTTCCTGATTGGGCAAGGTCTAAGCAAGCACCACCGCCAGAGGCATTGGTGATTTGTAGAACATCATTAGTGCCTTGAGTACCAGTTAAAAGAACAGCAGAACCATCTACGGCGATTTCATTCCCACCGTCATAGGCTCCGTCAAGGTCACTAACACCGCCACTAGCAGAAACGCCATCAATCGTATAGTCTAACCCACTGGCTAAATCCATACCACTTGCGGTGATATGACCAACCCGTGTTCCCTCATAATAAAAGTTTAGGCGGCCGTTATGTTTGTCAAATTGCCACCCTTTATGTGTTTTAGAAACAGCCATTTAGTTTTTTCCTCCTAAGATGCTGAAAGGTCAGCACCTGAATCTTAGTGGGGATTGATTTCAGGACAACCCCCTAAAACCTTCTTGATTACATATTTGGTATTGATTGTTCCCAAGCAACACCCTTGAGATAGATGTTGACCGCTGTGGTAGTGCGGTTTATCACGCCAAGATAGTAGTTGAGGGGAAGGTCTCGGTCTACCGAAGTATTAAAGACTTTCTCCACGCTACGACCATTGTGGTCTATCGCTAAGAAGGTTGCCCTTACACCTTTACCAGAACCCCTATCCTGCATCTCTACCTTCATAAAGAGCCACTTGCTTGCCGTTGGAGCCATGCCTACCATTCTCAGGTCGGCAATTGCCGTTGTGGTTTGCACTCCACCATTTTCCCAAGAGACATGAAGCTCATCGTTGTCTGCATTTGAGTCGTAGATGATACCCAGAAACCCATCGGCAGCTTGCCCAGTAATAGTAGTAGTAGTAATTGAAGCAGGCAAGATATTGTTTGCCCCAGTAACAGCATCAAAGAACCCGAAGTTAAAGGATACATCCGTAACAGCCCCCAATTGGAGTAGTATTTCCACCGATGAGTGTCCTTCCTGCCCAGTGAACATTAAACTGTCACTGAGGAATTCGTGCCTATTAGCACCACCCGTGGAGGTCGCACCAGTAACATGCAAGCCCTTGCCCGCTGCTACTGCTCTAACGAAAGCCGTGCCAGCATCATTGGTCTGAAGCCATGCAAGACCATCGCCCTGAGAAGCACCGATATTGTCTGCGGCAAATGTTTCCTCGTATCTAGTTATTCCCTTTGAACCTGCGTTCGCCATTTTGTTCTCCTTTGTCGGGAGTCTTCATCCCCCAACCATCTGATTTTTCGACAAAGTTTCTTGCACCGCTAGGAGTCTTCGTCCCCTCCTAATCTGATTTTTCAGCGGTATTAACTTGTTGGAGCAGTCGCGTCACTTTCCATTGAATACACCCAGTTACTAAGCCGAATACCGTAGGCGTACTCATCATAGTGATACACGTGGTCTCCACCCCCACCCCTCTTCTCATTCCTTACGGATATGATTCGAGCGGCACGACCTTGAACCAGAACGATTCCATCCATAGCAAAGCATATTGCATTGGCATCACCGCTTCCGTCAATGGTGATGTTTCCATCCTCATAGACTTCCGCACCTGCTATAGGTAAGTCAAACCTATTCTGGAATACTCTGGCAGTCGGGCCTTCATCAACCACATAAGTTCCTACACCAGCTACTAGTTCATCGTAAAGGTCTTTTAACTGGAAGCCATGAGCCACGAACCTGATTGGTTTATGACCAGGCTCTGTGGTATTTGAAGTAATGTTAAAGGAAGCCGCAGCGACATAACCCGAAGTTAGAGTTACACCTGCACCAGGAGAAGCTGTAGTTGAGGCGGAAGCGGCTAATATAAGACCATCTTCACCTTTCTTCCTCTGGATTGCATTCTGCCCAAGTTGACCTATCTTCGACAGACCTATTTTGCTGATTCTTGCCCTTACTCGGTCAGTAATAAATGTTTCAATACCTACCACTGTCGGAGTAATTGAAATCAGTGAATCAGCTAACTGCTGAGGGTTATCCAAATCTGTAGTTTCTGTTACCGCCTGCGCAATTAATTGGTCATACTTGATTTCCTGCCAAGCAGTTCCAATACCCTCGCCAAGCGTCACGTTATCTACAAGCTGGGGCATAACACCCTCAAATTCTCTCACTATCCTTGCTGAGGAACGGACATCATCCAGACTATCAGCAAGTGCTGAGGTAGTTGTCCATCCACTTGTTGCCATATTTCACTCCTTATTTAACGAGACCTAGTTTCCTAGCTCTCGCCATATTTACTTTGTTTAACGGTAAACTCATATCCCCGATTCCCTTTTTGAAATCAGCATCGGAATCACTCCCACCAACGCCACCTGTGGTGGTATCTACCGAGTCAAGACCCAAGTCTTTGCGGAGTTTAGATTCTAAATTCTTAAAATCCTCACCCTGTTTTTCTTCAGTCTTTTTCTGGTTCTCCTTCACTATTTTCTGAAGCGAATCAATAAATCGCTTTCTCCCTGCAAAATAGTCAGGTGCATCAGAGGCATAATCAATTCTCTTGTCCTCAAGGTCTACCCCCCAGCTTTTGACCTCATCTATTAAAGACTGGTTCATCTGCTGGTAATAAGCATCCTGTTGTCGCCTCTGCTCATCTTCCTGTGCCGTAGACTGATAATGCTTGTCTTGTTCTCGGAGTCTTGTCAGCTCTACGTCTTTCTGAGTTTCCTCATCCAGACCCTTAAAACTGGTCTCATATCCTGCGACTCTTGATTCGGCAAGTCTCGCCCTTCTGTCGACATTTTTATTACGGTCTTGCTCACCTTGAAGTTGTCGCCGACCCGCTTCTACTGCTTGATTGGTAGCCTCTGTTGAAGCCTGTGCCACCATCTGCTGTATCCTAGCCTCTTGTTCCTTGTTAAAAGGCTGTTCCTTAGACTGTTCTTTTTCCTTTGTTTCAGTCTCTTGTGAAGTAGTCTCCTCTGTGGAAGTCTGCTCCTGTGAAACATTCTCTGTTCCCATTTCTATCCTCCTTGAAATAAAAAAACCCGCTTCGGTCACAATGGACACAAAACGGGTTACTAATGAACACTAATTTATTTAATTATTAAAGAGCAGTTGCCAACCTACTGTCTTATTATAACACATCTGTTATTTCTTACCGAGCAAGGCTAATTTATGGGAATTATACCCCGTATCAAAGATGTTATGGCGCTTGCATCTGGGACAGTAAATCTCAAGCCTGCCCTCTAATTTAAGAGCAAGCAACTTCCCGCATCCCTCGCATCTCAAGTCTGTCATTTTGCCTTTCTAATTTTAACCTCACCTGCGTGTGACTTGCCCTCTTTATCCCAACAGATGTGCATAAATTTATCTTTACCCACTTTTTTAGTGCGAACCCTACCACCTTCCTTTACACATTTGTCAAATGCCTGAGGAGACATCTTCCCCCCTCCTTATTCCTAAATGATATTTTGTATGGTCGCTTCGCATCATAAGTTCAAAATTGTTAATATCATTGTTAGCCTTATCCCTATCCTTGTGATGCACAACCTCAGTACAAAATAAGTGCCTACCTAACTTTTGTTCCATTAAAACTTGGTGTTCACGTTTATTTCCTACAAAAACATACCCCCTACCGCTAAGCCTTTTATGTGGTAAATATTTACGCCAGCCTAGTGGCTTCCAACCCTGAGCCAATAAACTTAGTTTACTTGCTCTCATTTTTGCTTTAGTTTTATCACTGTGAGGGGGGACAAAAAGCTGGGGCTGAATAATAGCGTGGAGACACTGCCGAGAACAAAAGCGTTTGCGACCAGTATCACGGGTGCTCTTTAACTTTAATATAGAACCACAATTTTCGCAACACTTAATAATATTGTCGAAATCAGCTGGCATTATTCCCCCTCCACTTAATTACTTTACCATCACAGCGCGTCTTGTCTAATTCTTTTCGCAATGCTTCAAGGAACTCTCGCCAATCCTTAAAGTCATCGCCCACATACACTTCCGCTTTTCCCACATTACTTATAGGCATCACTTACTTCCCCTTTGGCTTTGAATGTCCCTTTCTACCCTTATAACTTCCCTTTCCTTTATGTGGCATTATTACCTCCTTAAGTCAAGATAATGAATCATCCAATGGGTTTTATCCCCACAAGGGCATGGTACAGATTCTTCTGGTATATCATCAGGCGTGGCATATTGAACAGAACCACCGCAAGGCTCTATCACAAGAGAAAGGTAGACATCTGGTTTGGGTAAATCTATACTCACATAACGAGCATCTGTTATCTTACCATCCATAGCATCAACCAATATCTGTTTAAGAATGGAATAGCCAGTTATTTTAGTACGCCTCTTAGTTTCCTCAAAGTCGGCACAAGGTAACTCTCCTTGCCCAGAAAGCTGAACCTGTACTGCACAAATAGTTACGTTATTAGGCTTAATAGAAATAGTATCAACTGTCATTCTTCCTCTTTAGAATCTGTAGAACATCGCTAGGGCATTTGCAATTTCTGCGTTGGTAGCCTTTAGTTGACGCTTTAAGAGTGCTATCTGCCTGCGGGTAAATACGATTTGGGGATAAGAAAACAGCATCTGCTTTGCTTGGCGAGGGTCAGTTCTTTCCAATATCTTAATCTGGTCTGATATTTGCTTTAATTCTTGAGGTAACTGACTCCAAACCTGACGTTCTATATCCCAGTAGGGTTGTAAGACGTCTCTAGCTGATTTAAGGGCTTGCAAAGCTGGGGGTTCATCCCATTTAGCACCCATATATTCTTCTACATAATCCAACATACCCCGACCATATTGCTGAACGAACAACTGCTCCCTTCTATCTGCCTCATCGAACCTGTAATTCCCGAACTGGTCGTACATATCAGGGGCATACATTGATTGATAGTATTCCCTTCTTGCTATATCTTTAGGGTTCATCCTTGATAATTGTTCTGGGGTTAAAGGTTGATTGAAATACTGATTTATCTCGGTGTATTCTGGGCTTAGTTCCCTTTGGGAATACATAGCCCTCCTAATGGCGGAGGCCTCATCTGCCTTTTCCCTGAACGTAGTACCATCTCCAATAGCAGAAAACTCCGCAGAGGCTGTCATTATGGATTGGCGGTATCTTTCTTCTACGGATTTGCCCTCTTTGCGCCACGAGTCCCAAACTAGACCTTCACCACGAGCCATTTTACTGGTCGTTTCAGCAGCTTGTTCTGTGGCATCCTGTAATTCGGGGCTTCCCCTTTCCAGTTGCAATTGCGCTAACTCGCCGAATTGTAATCCTACTTCTTGCCAATCCATACCGTAAGCCTCTTGAGCTAGTTGGTCTCGTATGATATTCCTTTTTTCCCAATCACTGCGGGGGAATGTTCTCATGCCTAATTCTTCTGCCATTATCGCAGTCGGGGACAAACCTTCCTTTTCCATAAATGCTGATTGTAACGCAATCGGCATAACCTGTTCACCTAAGAACGAAGCATAATCGCCTGGGTTTTCAAATGGTTCACCGAAATAGTTATGACCGAACATCATCCCCTCGGTAAAACCAGTTAACGGAGCAGACTTGGAGAACATAAACTTCAAGAAGGGGTTATCAAATCTGTTCATTTTCACAAAATCTAATGGTTCATTCAAACCTTGCCCAGTAGCAGAAGCAGCCACGTCAGCACCGAATCTCATTAAAGAGGTCATCATACCGCCAATCCCAAAATGCCTCGTAGACCCTGTAACAGGGTCGGTTATCTCTATGGTCATAAATCTTCCATTGGTAGGGTCGAAGTTAGGTTCTTGACCCATTGCTTTGGCTATACCAGCATACATTACAGCACCAGCAGCCATCATTGACCCTAACGCTTTTCTGGCTTGGTCTCCAGAAAAACCACCTTTTAGCATATCGCTTACCAAGGCAAACCCCGCTCTAGTGTATCTTGGGGCAAAGAATAAAAACGCCTGCTCAAAATCCCTCTGAGTTTTACCCAATCCTAATCCCTTAGATGACATCACACCTGTCATGCGGTCAATGTGTCGGGCTATCTCCATTAAATCAGCTTCGGATTTAGCACCTTGCTTTAACCCCGCCCACATCTCATTTCTCATCACATCACCAAAGGCACCAAAGGAAGCCTCAAATCTTCCGTATGTCTGTTGGATAGCCTTCCTCCCGATAGCAGGACTTCTTAATGCCAATCGTGTAGCCCTGGAAGCCTCTCTTTGCAAGGAAGGCATAGCTTCCATAAACTCAAACCCGCCTACATACCCACCATAGTTAGCCCTCTCCATTAAATTATCTAAATTCTTAACCATATATTCTTGGTATTCTTGTGGTCTTAAAAATGCCTTAAACGACTTGGCAGCAGCCCTGCCCCACGCTTTTGGATGCAAGGCAATCCCTGGAAGTCCCTGAATGAACATCGCTGAAAAGTCGGCAGCAGCTACTAATGTCCTCATTTCACCCGATATAGTCGCAAGTTTATTTAAAGGGCTAAAACCTATATCATCCCAGTATCTTTGAATTTCCCCAGCTACATTCTTGGGATAGATTTTACCTTGAAATGCAGGATGAAAGATGGTCGCCTCTGTTCCTAGAGTAGGGGTTCTGGCTTGTTCTAGTAATGCTTTTCTAGCAGCCCTGGCTTTACCAAATGGCGCTTTAGAGGCTTCAATTAACTGATTGGCTTCTTTTGCTAATGCCTTTAGTGTAACTCTTGGAGTAACCTGTAACTTGCTGACTTCGCCTATGTATTTGATTGGGATGTCTGATATTCCTAGATTCTTGGCTACAATCAATCTGTGCATCCCATCCCAAACAATTATTGAGCCATCTTCTCTTACCCGAATTACGATTGGTTCAGTTATACCTTTAACCTTAATTTCTTTTGTCAACCTTGTTATTGTTTTGGGTTCTGCTGCTGCTAGTTTGACCAGTGGAAATCTTGTCTCATATCCCAGTACCTTCTCAGTAGGTAAAGTGCTAGGTGCAAGTTGGGGTTTAACAGCCTCCCTTAATCTCCTTCCAAGTTCAGGAAACCTCCTTTCCTGTGCCCTTAAAGTTTGTTCGGTTAATTTCTCACCCCTTATGGCACGATTGATGACTTTAACCAATCTCCTAGCACCTGCTAAAGTTAATGCGGTTTGTTTGGCTTCTGCTAAAGTCCGAGGTGCTATTCTGGCTGCCCTTTCTAATGGCTTTTCACCAAGTTGTGCTACCATACCAGCTATTCTCTGGTCGCTTATTCTCTTGGCAGCACTTTGGATATATAATTCTGTAACTCTCTCTAATGATGGTTCGTATAATACCCCTGCCTTGACACCCTCTGCGGCAGTTTCATAAAACCTGGTCTTTTCCCAAGTCGCCTTAGCCCCTATCCTACCACCACCTCTACTTCTTATCTTAATAAGAGCATCGTCTACATTCTTGCCAATAACTTCACGATGAACCCAATGGGAAAAGTCGTCAAACTTTAATAATTTGACATCTATCCCTGCTTCTTTTAGTCCGTCTAATACCCAATCCTCAATTCTGTGGACTTGCTCTATGTAGGCTTTCTGCTGAACGCTTAATTGATACCTTGTAGGATGCTCGGCTATATCTGAAATATGTTTAGAGACTCCTCCTTGACCTGCCCTTGCCTTAATCTTGGTTAATCCAGTCGCCTCATCTATCCCGAATAATCTAAGTGGATTAGAATGAAGTTCCCTTAAAGTGGCTAATGCTGATTGACCTTTGCATAAAAGTGTCTCCTGAACTCTACTTCCAACAAGTAATGCCCTTGCTGTGGTATCTTCTACTCCCACTGTAACAGTAGCAGCCCGACCACCTATCTTCTCAGTGATAGATTTAAGAATGGGTTGTCTCCCAAACATCTGCGCTACCCTGCGCTGCCAGTCATCTTTGGTGATAGTTTTTTCAATAGCTTCAGAAGCAGGCGCAATAAATCTTGAGGTTGCAGGTAAAGCCGAAGGAAGTAATTTCCTCACTTGCCTACCAGCTAATTGTAAGGGTTTAGTAATTGGATAAGCCAAGGCATTCTCCACTGCTATAACGGGTTTTATTACTCTCGTTCCTAAAGCAGCAGCCCTTGTAAGACCAGAAATACCAGTCCGAGTCCCTAAAGCTGCGGCAGCACCTAATCCCGCTGTGGCTAAAGCAGTAGCAAACCAAGGAACGGACTCTAAAGCTCCCTTAACGCCAATAGTCCACGGCTTATCTCTTATTTCCTGTGGTGTCCACGGAAGCCTGAATAGAGGTTCAGTTTGAAAAGAAGGTTCATTCCAAGCCTCGTATTCTGCCCTCTCCCTCTCCCACCAAGGTAAGTTCTCTGTACCTGGAACTGATGGAGTAAATGGAGCAGCCAAAAAAGTTCCCGCAGCTTGTTCTACATTCCTTAACCATTGTAATGGTATCTGCCAGAAAGGTATATCTGGCTGTTGGGGGGCTTGGGTGGGCTGTATGGGCGTTGTGGGCTGTCTGGTGATAGGTGGAGTGGCTTGCTGAATACCCTCACTTAATCCAAATTCGGGTAGTCGGCTTAATTGGGACAAGGCGGTATTTCGGTCAAGCGGAGATAACTCCTTCAATCTCTGAGGTAATTGTTTCCGAAATATATCAAGTGCTGCTGGGGATAAACCTCTAATTTGCTCTTCAAGGCTTGGCATAGTCACTACCTAAATCTACTAAATCCCCCAAATCTTCCCGTTGGTGCTCTTTGTGAACCTAATCTGAATTGAGTCTCTTCAGGTGAAGCTCCTGTCCTAGCCTGCCGAAACCCTAAGAATTGAGCCTGTGCTGTCGGCCCCCACCTAGCTTGAAGTTGTGCAGACGGAGTTCTTAATTGAGGTAGGTCAGCAAATGTCTGTATCTGCTGGTTCCCCTGCTGTCCCTCAAACCCAGGAATAGTTTGCCCTACCTGTAATTGTTGCTCCCCACCCTGAAGACCTAAAGGCACCATCCAGGGTTGAACTACTGGAGGTTGTCCTGTATAAGAAGCATACTGTAACCAGTTTATCGGATTAGCAGCTAGTTGTGACCTGTATTGTCTTTCTTGTTCTTGAGCAGCCAACTGAGCTTGTTGTTGCTGAAACCCTAATTGCTGCTGAAATTGCGCTTGCTGTTGAGATACCTGCTGTTGCTGAAGACCGAACTGCTGTTCTTGAAAAGGTGTGATAGGTTGAGGTTCCGCCTGCTGTTGCTGAAATTCAAACTGTTGTCTTTGGAATTCCAATCTCTGTTGCTCTAACCCTTGCTGAGACCTTTGCTGTGCTGTTAATCCTGTAAATTGGGGAACCCACCTGTTTAAGTCCCTATCAAAAGCATACCTGAACCCCTCAGGGGGTGGTTCTGTGGGAAATGGGGGAACTTCTACTCCAAGCCCTGTTAAACCCACTGCTGCGGCTTCCCCTTCTGCTTCTATTAAAGGTTGCACTCGTTCTGCGGGAGTCGGTTCAGCAAATCTAATATCTGGGGGTATTGGATAACCTATTCTCTCCAATGCTTGTTTGGCTTTGTAGGTTAAAGCTATATCTGATTTGGGTCTCCCAGAAGCCA
>SDBV01008336.1_pt1 | contig 14017 bp, 11 predicted proteins | sample 2277081 | NCBI WGS metagenome assembly SDBV01 (sample SAMN10402039, study PRJNA504765) | marine sediment metagenome | isolation source: marine sediment core GS10_PC15, 223 cmbsf | place: Arctic Ocean: Southern Knipovich Ridge | collected 2010 | reverse complement strand
ACATCTTGATTGGTTCTGTCTCCTATCATGCTCGCAAACTCACCGGTAGTCAAGCTAAAAGAGAGATCGTTCAGCTAATCAAGCAAAAAACAGGCCTGAGTCTTACTCAAAATACACTTCCAAATGAACGGAAGTTTAATCTATGTGTCTGGCATCCGAACAGCGGGGGTCTGGGCAATGTGTGAATGGCTCCCTGCGACCGTTTGTGTCAACCCGTGGACAGATCAGACCTACGATAACCTTTACAACATTTTCTGCACCACAATCCGAGACAGGGATTTACGATTCTCCGGATACAGGGTGTGGACATTTCCAGATATGGAAGATGGTCGGGAAAAGATATTCTGGCATCTCACCACTCGTGAGCAGCGTAAGAAGCAGATTCCTCATCGAAAAAGGAAGTTCTATCGAGATGAACCACAGCCGAACGATGAGGATAGATTACCCGATCCACCGAGATGCGAGCGGTTGCCATGGGTGCATGTGCTCATCGAAAACTCGGATGACCCGGCATTACTGTCCTGGGATTATGAGGAGGGCGACGGCACGATCAAGACCTATGTCTGGTTCAGGGATCGTGATTTCGTCGTCATCATGAAACAGTATCCTGACCACACGCGTCGCTTGATTACCTCATTCTATGTTGATAAGGAATACAAGAGAAAAGACTTTGAGCGGAAATACGCGAACCGCCTTCAATAAAGAAGGTCCGCTCAGACGGCGGACCCATCTCCTTCGGCTCTTACACCTTGTAGGATGGCCGATGAGTATAGGAACAATAATAAAGTTGGTATAACAAATCAAGGGGAAAGACAGAAAATCTGATTCTGGTAGTAGTGGAGGTAGCGATGAAACGGATTTTCAAGTCGCTTATCGAACGCCTCGTCCGAAACGATCCCGATGTCAGCATCGAGATCACATGGCCGGACGGGAAGACCGACCGTATCGGCGAAGGTCCGTCGCGCTGCGGCCTCAGCTTCAGGAATTCCCGTGCGATAAGGCGGAGCATTACCCGGGGATCGCTTGGCTTCGGCGAGGAGTACATGGACGGCAACATCGAAGTGGAGGGGGATTTCACCGCACTCCTCCGCCTCGGCTTCGATCCCGTTTTCCTGAAATTTTCGTCATCCGCCTTGTTGTTTCCTTTCAGGGCGCTGCGGAAAATCTCTAACCTGAACACTTTGCGGGGCGCGAGGCGGAACATCGAGCGTCACTATGACCTCGGCGATGATTTTTTCGGCCTCTGGCTTGACCGCGAGATGACCTATTCCAGCGCCTATTTCCACACCGGCGAGGAGTCGATCGACGAGGCGCAGAGGGCGAAGTACGATCACATCTGCCGCAAGCTGAGGCTCGAGGAGGGAATGCGGCTGCTCGACATCGGCTGCGGCTGGGGCGCGCTCGCCGTCCATGCGGCGAAACGTTACCATGTCGAGGTCACCGGTTGCACGATCTCGCGGAAACAGGCGGACTACGCCGAGCGACACGTCGAACGGCTCGGTCTCGGCAACCTGGTGAAAATCGTCCGCCGCGATTACCGTGAGCTGGATGGTTCGTTCGACCGGATTGTCAGCGTCGGCATGTTCGAGCATGTCGGCCGCCGCTTCTACCCGGAATTCTTCGGGGCGTGGAGCAGAATGCTCAAGCCGGGCGGAATCGGCGTGCTGCACACCATCGGCAGGGACGTCGCCATCGCGCCGGAGCCCTGGACCCGGCGTTACATCTTCCCGGGTAGCTACCTGCCGGGCCTGTCCGAAATCCTCGACGAGATGGCTCTGCACGAGCTGTACACGATTGACGTCGAAAACCTGCGACTCCATTATGCGATGACGTTGGAAGCATGGGCGGATCGATACGAACGGCATCTCGACGAGATCAGGGAGATGTTCGACGAGCGGTTCGTGCGAATGTGGCGTTTCTTCCTCGTCGGCTCGGCGGTCGCCTTCCGTTACGGCGACCTGCGCCTCTGGCAGATGGTCTTCACCAGGGGTCTGAACAACGACCTGCCGTTGACGCGCGAACACCTGTATCGCGTGGCACGACCCGGAGACTGATCCGTCTCTTCTTCCGTGCCGCCTGTTTTTCACTCCGACGACGCGAGGGCAGGGTTCGCATCTCCCCGCCTGCGCAGTCGAAGCCGAGGTGTTTCGAGGGAACCGGACCTATGCGAAATTTCATTCGAGAGGGAGCGCTGTTGGATAGACAAAGCCTGTCCGGGGCGATTTACGGAAGGTGGCGAGTTCTTCACCACGCGCCTGAAATTCTGAGGAGCCTCCTGCTCTGCGTCGTCATCGTAGTGCAGCTGCCTGTCGGGCTCTCGAACGGACAGGATCGGCAGGGACCGTTCTCAAAAACGTTGAGGCAGCGGTACCCGTCTCAAGCCGATGCTTTGAAGGATGCGAAGAGGATGGATCGCAGCGCGCGCCGTCTCGAGCATCGCGGGGCATATGATCAGGCGCTCCGGATATACGGTAGTCTCTTCGAACGCTTCCCCGGCGAGAAGATGTTTTTCGATGGGCTCCGGCGAAACCTCGTCGCGCTCGGCCGTTACGATGAGGCGGCGGCCCTGATCGAACACCGCCTGAAGGAGCCTTACCAGGGCGACGACCCGGTGGAACTCCATGCCGACCTCGGCGCGACCCTTTTCCTCGCCGGAAATGAGACCGGTGCCGAAGTGGAATGGGAGCTGGCTGTCGGCGGGAATCCGGACGACTCGGGGACCTACCGTACGCTCGCACAGGCACAGATCGGGCTCAGGCTCTATGACCATGCCATCGCGACGATCCTCAGGGGGCGCGAGCATATCGGCGACCGGACGCTGTTCTCGGCGAACCTCGCCGTCATCCTGCAGACGAGGATGGAGTGGGCCGGAGCCAGCCGCGAATATATCCTGACGCTCCGCCAGGCGCCCACGCACCTGAGTTATGTGCAACGCAACCTCGCCGGTTTTCCCGATACCCCTGAGGCGCGGGATGCGGTGGCAAAGGCGGTCGAAGCGGAGCTCGAAACCATTGGCGAGAGCGAGCCTTGGCCGGGCTACCGTATCGCCCTGCTGGAGATTCTCGCGGGGCGGAACATGGCTGTCGGGGATTATTCCGCCGCCCTCGAGCTGATCCTGCAGATCGACGAGCAGAGCGACAGCCACGGACAGCGCCTCGTCGATTTCGCGCGTCAGGCGCATGACGAGGGCGAGGAGGGTGTCGCCGAAAGGGCCCTGAGGGTCGCGGCAAAGCGGCTCGAGTTCTCCGATCACCTCGCCCAGGTCGATTTCACTCTGGCGGCCATCGCGGAAGCGCAGGGACGGATTTCGGAGGCGGATTCGCTGCTCTCGCTTCATGTCGAGGGTTCGGACCCCCCGGTCATCAGCCGCGAGGCAAGGCTCAGGCGGGGCATGCTCAGGCTGAACAACCTCGCCGATCCGAGCGCCGCGGTGGAAGATTTCGCATTCCTGCTTGCCGATGGGAATGTCTCCGAAATACAGATGGTCGGTTATCTCTATGCGATTACCGTCGCCCGGCTCGGTCGGTTTGATGAAGCGGAATCGCAACTGGCAAGAGCGATGGTGTTGGTCGGCGAAGAGGCCGCCCGGGGGCGCGAGATCGACCTCGAGGATGCCGGGCTGTACGCGGACATGGGGCTGCTGCGGGCTCGTATCGCGTTCTGGCGGGGCGATAACGAACGTGCGCTGGATCTGCTCGACCAGGTCATATACCCTCCGCTCGGCGCCGATGCCGAGAACGAGGCCATCGAGTTGAAACGCCTCATCACCGTCGCGGCCGATACTACGGAGCTGCGCAGGTTTTCCCTCGCGGACGAGGCGCGATTTGCGGGCAGGTTGTCGGAGGCCGCCGCCATCTGCGACAGCCTGGCCTCGGGCCGTGAAACACCGTTGACGGCTGCGGGGGCATGGATGAGGGCGGAGATCGCATTCGAACTCGGGGAGGATGACGCACCGGGACTGCTGCTCGAGTTCGCCGACAGGTTCCGGACGCATCCCCGCGCGGAAGAAGCGTGGCTGCTGCACGGCGGCTGGGCCGAACTCGAGGGCGATGTTGACCTGGCGATATCGAGCTACGAGCACATTCTGTTCGACTATCCCGATGGTTTACTCGCCGCCGAAGCGAGGCTCAGGCTCGACCTGTTGATGGGCGGACAGCTGCCGCTTCTGATGCCCGATCCGGCCGAGCAGCCCTGATTTGATCGAGGAATTGGGCCACGCCCCGGTCGTAATTCCCGGAAAACATCATGGGCGTTTCACCATTTGTCATCCTCGACGGGTGGCTCGACTTGACTTGCAAGTCGGGTTTCACGGGTTTCATACCGTCGCGCCCAGACCTGACCGAACGAGAACATCTTTCTGGCGATCCCGGGACGCGGTGGTCCCGGGCTACATTTTGCCGAGTATGGTGTACCCGAGACTCTCGAAAGTTCTGCGTTTATTTTCGAATCATTAAAGAACTTGCAACCATGTTTTCATACATTTTAGCAATTTCCTCGTTAGATCAGCTTTGCTGACAATTCGGCTGCGGTCAACTACAGGAAGACGAGACAAGAGGCGATCATGACACCCGATGAGGCACTGCAGGAGCTGAAGCAGGGGAACCACCGCTTTGCCGATGGCCGGCCGATTCGTCCGCGGGCTGACCGGATGCGGCGTAGCGATACCGCCACCGAGGGACAGAATCCGTTGGCGATCATGCTGGCCTGCAGCGATTCACGTGTACCGGTCGAGTTGCTCTTCGACCAGGGCATCGGCGACCTCTTCGTCATCCGCGTCGCCGGGAATATCTGCCACCGCACGCAGGCCGCATCGATCGAATATGCGGTTGGCAACTTTCATTCGCCGCTGGTGGTAGTCCTCGGCCATTCGCAGTGCGGGGCGATGACCGCCGCACTCGAGGAGCAGCTTCTGCCGCCGGAACTCGTCGCGCTCGACGAGAGGCTGACCGCTCCGGCGACGATGACGCTTGAGGGTCGTGGCCATGAAACGTTCGATCAACAGCTCGAAGCGGCTGTCGAGAACAACGTCTGGCATGCGATAGCGGACCTCTTCAAGGGAAGCCCGGCGGTGTTCAGGGGCGTGCGGGAGAAGCGCGTAAAGGTGGTCGGGGCGTTGTACCACATCGAAAGCGGCCAGGTCGAGTGGATGGGCACGCACCCGGATGAAGCGAAACTGATAGCGAATAAATGAGGCTGTCCGCCGGTGTTCATATGTAGCGCCGCCGTCCCGGCGGCAATATGTCATTCCCGCGCAAGCGGGAATCCAGGTCAGGTGGCCCGGACAGCTTGCGCGAAGCGTCCGCCGAAGGCGACGGCTGGGTGGCTCGGCCAGCTTGCGCGAAGCGTCCACCGAAGGCGGAATGTCCGGGTTTATTTAGTCGTTGGGTGGCCCGACTTCAACAGAAGTCGGGTTTCACCATGTGAATGTATGAATATGCGCGTTGTAGAGACGTGTGGCCCGGGCAGCTTGATGTCCGGATTTATCAAGTGAACGCAGATCAGGCCACCCATCGACAATCCGGGGCGTGACCTGACGTCGGACCTCATCGCAGCGACCGTGTGAGCTCATAATGGCATAGCGGCTTGATTCCAGCGGTCAGCCCGACCGCCGCTGATGCTCCCTTTTCATGCAGCGGTCCATGACCACATTGAGCCCGGCCTCACGCGCTTTTTCCGCCTCCTCCCGGTTTACCACGCCGAGCTGAAGCCAGAGATATTTCGCGCCGGTCTCGATTGCGGCCTTAACCACGGGCCCGATGTTCGCCGGGTTGAGGAACACATCGACGACCTCGACACCGCCCGGGATATCCTTCAGCGATTCATAGTTCTTCCTGCCGAGAACCTCCTCGGCTTTCGGGCGTACCGGCACGATATCGAAGCCATGCTCAATCAGGTATTCGCCTACCTTGTAACTGTCGCGTTCGGGTTTCGGCGAGAGGCCGACGACCGCTATGCGATCTTTCGTATTCAGGACCTCTTCGATGGTCCGGGGGTCGTTGATCGGACGGTTGGCCATGCTTGATCCCTTTTGTTTCCATATTCGAAAAGTCTGATGTACCGGCGGATTTAAGGTGCGCTCTGCGCAGTGCTCTCAAATGAACGGGCTGAAGATCGGGTTGATCAGGTTGATCAGTGCGAACAGGGCGACGACGATCATCATTATTGCAAATGCGAGGTGCAACAGCGTGCGCGGACGCTGTAGATATTCCTTCAGCCGTCGCTTGAGCCGGTCGATCTCCTCCCTTTTCTCCTCAGCCTGCAGCGCTCGCTCGTGATCGTGCTCTCCCGCAATTTCATCTTCTTCTGCACTCGCGATCAGCCAGCGCAACCGCCGCCGCAGGCGCTGCGGCCTCCAACTGACGGTCTCGAGCAGCCAGACGATTCCTGCGGCGAAGAGGACACCGTTGAAAGCCGCGATAGCCAGACGAAAGATGAAGATTCCTGTTTCACTCATCAACGTTTTCCGAAATGTTGCTTGATGCAGGCTGTAAATATCAGCAACAAGATAAGAACCGGCGCCTGCATGGAAAACGAGTCGGCGAAGATTAATCGTTTAGTCGGGTCTTTAGTCCCGAACCTTCGGGATGGAGACCTGACGGGGGAGATTGGAGGAACATCCCTGGGAGCCGGGTCAGGAATTCTTTACCTTCGGACCATGACGAGTGAAGGATCGGCGAAGACGGAACCGCTCGAGTCGCTGGATTTTCCGCAGGTACTCGAAGCGATTTCTGCGAAGGCTTCAACGGTTTACGGCGAGCGGAACGTTCTCGCGCTCGAACCGGGAAAAGCGGACAGCGCGCTGGAACGCGATTTTGACCGCATCGAGGAGTTGATCGGCGGCGTGCAGCGGGGCGAGCCGCTGCCTTTTGACGGCGTGCGCGATCTGACGGGAGTGCTCGACCGTGCAGCGACCCAGGGCAGCCACCTCGAACCCGGCAAGCTTGTCGACCTCGCCGAGACGATCTCAGCGGCCAGGGGCCTGAAAAAGTTCATAATATCGCAGAAAGACCGGCTCTCTTCGCTCGACATCTACGCGAAATCGCTTGTCGATCTCGACGGTCTTGAACGCCGGATCCGGGAGAAGATTGACTTCAGGACGGTTGAACTCAAGGATAACGCCTCGAGCGAATTGAAACGAATTCGCAGGGCGATCGCCTCAAATGCGGAGCGGAGCCGCAGGCGGCTCGAAGCGCTGGTGAGGCGGTACGGCGCAGACAATTGGCTGCTGGAGACAGGCTACACGATGCGCGACGACCGTTATGTACTCGCGGTCAAACACCCTCACCGCGGGAAGGTGCGCGGTATCGTGCATGGGCAGTCCTCGTCCGGGGGGACGGTCTACATCGAGCCGGACGAGCTGGTCGAAATCGCCAACGAGCTGCGCCGTCTTGCCGAGGAAGAGGCTGTCGAAGTGCGGCGTATCCTGATCGAGCTGACCGACCATGTTCGTGCGAACAGCGGCGAAATCGAGGGCATGCTCGACGCCGTCGAGAAGCTCGACAGCCTGCAGGCGCGCGCCGTTTTCGCCGATGAGGTCGGCGCGATGAGGCCGGGGATCGGCGGCGAAGAGCTTCGACTCGTGCAGGCGCGCCACCCGCTTCTGGTGATCAGGAAAGGACTCGAACGGACCGTACCGCTCGACCTCGCCCTCGACTCGGGCGGCCGGGTACTGGTGATCACCGGACCGAACGCCGGGGGCAAGACGGTTGCCTTGAAGACCGTCGGGCTGACAACCGCGCTGATACACGCCGGCATCTGGCCTCCATGCGGAGACGGTACAATAATCCCTGCGATTTCCTCCTGGCATGTGGTCATCGGCGACGAGCAGTCGCTCGAGGGCGACCTCTCCTCGTTTTCCGGGCACCTCTCGCGCTGGCGAAATATCCTCGATGACGATTCCGAGGCGATGCTGGTGCTGATCGATGAGGTCGCCTCGGGCACCGATCCGGCTGAGGGCTCCGCGCTCGCGATGTCCCTGCTCGAAACCGCCGTCCGGCGCGGATGGTGGACCCTGGTGACCACGCATATGGGCGCACTCAAGGCTTTCGCCCACAGCAACGATGGCATTCGCAACGGATCGATGCAGTTTGACCGCGTTGCGCTGTCGCCGACATACCGCTTCCTCCCTGACCTTCCCGGTTCCAGCTACGCGCTGGAAATCGCCTCGCGTGTCGGCTTGCCGGGCGGGTTGTTGAAGCGTGCACGGTCGAAGATGGGCGAGCAGCGTCAGCGCCTCGAGGACCTGATCGAGGAACTCTCGACCCGCCTGAGCGAGACCGAGCGCGAGAAGAGGGAGCTGGCGATCGGGCGCAGCGAGGCGGCGGGAATGGAGAAACTGCTGCGCGAACGTCTGGACAGACTCGAATCCGAAAAGTCGCGGCTCAGCCATGAGGCCGCGGACAAGGCTGAGCGGCTGCTCGCCGAGGCGAACCGGGCTGTCGAGAAGGCTGTCAGGGAGATACGCGAATCGCAGGCTTCGCATGCAGCGATCAAGAAGGCGCACAGGCTGGTGGACGAGCAGAAGGAGGTGGTTCGAGAGGTCCGGAAGAGGGCTGTTCCCGATAAAAAGACACGTGTGTCCGATATTAAACGGGATGAGGCGGAAAAAGTGGATTCGGGACCGCTTGCGCCCGGCGATACCGTGGAACTCGAGAATGGAACTCTTGCGGAAGTCCTGGCGTTACAAGGAGATAAAGTCCAGGTTGCGGCGGGAATGATAAAGCTCTGGCTGCCTGTCGAAGCGGTGAGCAGGAGGCGGGAAAAAGCCGCGGGGCGGGTTGGCGGCGTCAATCTCCATGTCTCCGCGGCGGGAGGCGGCGAACCGGTGGGCTCCGAGTTGAAACTGCTCGGCATGCGCTACGAGGAGGCGGAGGCCGCGCTGGAGAAATACCTCGAGAATCTTGCGCTCGCGGGTCTTGAATCAGCGCGCATCGTTCACGGGAAGGGCGCCGGGGTTCTGCGGCAGCTTGTACTCGAGAAGCTCGAATCGCATCCCCTGGTCAGGACGCACAGGCTGGGCGAGCACGGCGAGGGGGGCGACGGCGTTACGATTGTTGAGCTGAAGGGCTGAGTTGCAACACACCTGGTGGACGAGATCACATGATTCGATGGGTTCTGAGCTGCGCCACAACTGCGCAAAACCGCCTTGAATCTAATCCCATTGTGTCAAGCATAACAGGTCGAATCATGTGATCTCGTCCACTGGATGTTGTCGGATTTTCGCTTGATCGGGACTGAGCGGCGAAGGTAAATTAGAATATGGTCAAGATGATCCACCAAGGGATACGTATGCATGGGATTCGAACGCTGGCATGTGTCATGGCAGTAACGCTGTTGTTGATCGCAACGATACCGGCGGTTGCCCAGGATCCATACATCGAGGGTTACAAGAAGTGCGTCGACCTGTACCTGAATGGTCGCTACACGCGGGCGATAATTCAGTTCCGGCGGCTTCTCGCCGATTTTCCCGACGGCGTTTACGCCGACAATTGCCAGTTCTGGATCGGCGAATCCTATTTTGCCCTTGGCGAGTACGAGCAGGCATTGTTCGAATTCGACAGGACCTTGGGCTACGGCGGTACGAACAAGCGCGAGGATACGTTGTACAGTCTGGCGCGTTGTCACGAGAAACTTGGCGAAAGCGATCTGGCACGGGAGCTATATGCCCGCTTCATCGCCGAATATCCGAACAGCCGGCATGTTCCCCGCCTGCTGAAGAAACTGGAAACTCTTGGGATTGATTGATTTGTTACGGTCAGCAGTAAAAAATCCTGGAGCCCTCGCACGCCGTGGGCTCTTTATTTATCGTTGTGTCAGGGCTTCTCTGATTCCTGGCGTTGTCTGTGTGTCGTTGACGGCGATTCCGCCGGTCGCCCACGCGGGAGACGGGGAAGTTGGCGAATTTACCTCGTCCGGCTTGCGCTGGCCCACCGATGCGAGCCGTATCCTGACGAGCACTTTCTGCGAACACCGCCCCGATCGTTTCCATGCCGGCATCGATTTCAGCACGAACGGCGGCAATGGCTACGAATGTTTCGCGGTCGATGACGGATATGTCTCGAGAATCAGGGTCGAACACGATGGCTATGGCAAGGTTCTCTACCTCCAGCTCGATGACGGCAGGGTCGCTGTGTATGCCCACCTCTCCCGATTTACCGATGAGATCGAGGAGAAGGTGCGTAAGCTGCAGCTCGAGCGGGGCGGTTACGAGGTGGGGAGCTTTTTCAGCAGCAAGCAGTTCAGGTACCTTCAGGGGGAGGTGATCGCCTACACCGGCGACACCGGCGCGGGAGCGCCCCACCTTCATTTTGAAATGCGCCGCGGAATCGATTACCCCTACAACCCGTCGATTGACGGTTTCCTCGTCGATGACGACCGTTCACCGGTGATCCGCAAGCTGGCATTGCGGCCCCTCGATGGCGACAGCGAGGTCGAGGGCGACATGCTCACAGTGATCAGGAATGTGCGCAAGGGCCGCGCCAATCCGATTTCGTTCTATGGCCGGGTCGGGGTCTCGGTCCAGGCGCACGATTTCAAGGACGGTACCTGGTACTGGGTCGGCTATCGCAGACTCGAGCTGATTGTCGATGGCGAGTTGCGCCATGTAACCGATCTCGACAGTTTCGACTATCGTTACGACAACTACAGCCGTCTCGATTTCGACTATCAGCTGGATCGCCGCGGGTACAAGGACTTCCGCCGGCTCTATGTCGAGCCTCCCAACCTCCTCGAATTCTATGGCCCGCGACCTGAAGGCGGCGTGCTCGATTCGAGAGAGCTCGGTCCTGGTCCGCATCTCGTTCAGGTCCGTGTTGAGGATGATGCGGGCAACGAGAGAACCGCGACCTGGATACTCCAGGCGCAGAGTCAGCCGAGTCTGCCCCGGGCACGCGGGGAAGGGCCGCCGCGTTACAGCGCGTCGCTCGACGCCGATTCCTGCGGCGGGGATTTCTCCGTGCGGATCGTCGATGGCGTGGCGAGGATCCTCGCTTGGGACTTGCCCGGGTGGACAAGCAGGGTGGAGCTGGTGGCCACCGCCGCCGGGGTTTCGCATACGATGGTGCCGTATGGAACGGGCCATTGGCTGGGGAGGGCGGAATTGCCCCTCGATTTCAGGGGCATCAACAGGTTTCGAGTGATCGCCTTCGGCGACTCCGGCGAGGTGGCGGTGATCGACCGTGCGCTGTTCCTTTCCGGCTTCCACCGCAACCGCGCCGAGAGATGGATTCTCCCGGACAAAGGTATCGAGGTGCGTATCGGGAAAGGGGCGCTCTGGTTCGACATGGTGATGTCGTTGTCCGAGATCGAACCGGACCCCCAGGCGATTTCCCCGGTATACGCTGTGCGTCCGCTTGACCACCCGTTCGCCGGACTGTTCACCGTCGCCTTTCACAGTAGTGGAAGCCCCTGGCCGAAGGAGGCGGGGGTTTGCTACCGGGAGCGGACCAAGGGGGGCAGGTGGACTTATATCGACAATCGCCGTGAGGCGGAAGGGTACATCATCGCCGCGAAGGTATACAGTCTGGAGGATTTCGCGGTGCTGCTCGACACCGTGCCCCCGGTCATAGCACGCGCGACGCTTTCCGACGGGGCGCGGACGCGGTTGAGAAGGCCGAGGTTGGCGGCGGCGGTGAAGGATACGCTCAGCGGCCTCGATCTGGACGCCACGAGCTTCGATCTCGACGGGGAAAATGTGATCTGGAAGTACGACAAGGAACGCGATCTGATCTCGTACATTCCCTGGGAGGACCTTCCGAAGGGGGTTCACCGGTGGCGGATCGTCGCCCGTGACAAGGTCGGTAACAGCACGACTCTTGAGCGGAGCTTCAGGGTGAGGTAACCGCCTGCCGAACCCGCCTTCAGTGAAGACTACCGGTGCATAATTCGATGATTATGGATTATCTGCGTGATCCGGTGATGATTGCGGTGTCGTGAATCATCTTCTATATTAGTAACTTACGATATCCGAAAATTGGTCTGACGAAATGGCTGGTGGCAAGTCGGCGAGGTGGAAGGAAGTACGTGCGGAGATGGAAACGATCCTGCGTAACCTTACGGAGGCTCGAATCCACCATACCATCCTGATGATCCTCGCCCTGATGGTCGTCGGCGGAACGGTTGTCTGGCTGATCGAGGGGGTGGAGACCTTCGCGACCCCTTTTGATGCCCTCTGGTGGGCGATTGTCACGATGACCACGGTCGGTTATGGCGACATCACGCCGCACCGGATACCGGGCAAACTCGCCACGATGGTCATCATTCTCTGCGGCGTGGCGATGGTCAGCATGTTCACCGCGCGCATCTCATCACTCTTCGTTGCGTCCAAAATCCGGGAGGGTAAAGGTTTGCAGGAAGTCCGCTATAAGAATCACCTGATACTCGCAGGATGGCATTCGGGATCGGAGAAATTGATAGATTCGCTGCGCGCGCTCTCCGCTGACGACCTTCGCCTCGTACTGGTCAACAACCTGCTCGCCAGCGATGTCGAGGTCCTGCTTGATCGTTTCAAGGCGTTCAAGCCGAAATTCGTCCGGGGTGACATGTCCCAGGAAGCGGTGTTGCGCCGGGCCGGCGCGAAGAATGCCTGGGCGGTGATCCTCCTGCCGGAGATGCACGAGGGGGCGACAGGTTCCCAGGTGGATCAACGGACGATTCTCGCCGCCCTGACGGCCAAGGAGATCAACTCGAAGATCAGGGTTTTCGCCTATGCGCTCGAAGCCGAGTCGGTTCCGCACATGAGACGCGGCGGCGTCGACCAGGTGGTCACCCGCGATTCCCACACCGCCTACCTGCTGGCCTGCCATGCGTTTGCGCCGGGAATCCCCGAGGTGATCGATGAATTGCTGAGCGTCGGAGGCGGTCACAGGATCGAGCGCGTCGCGATTCCGCAGCGCTTGATCGGCGGTCCGGTGAGCGGTGTCGAATCATGGGCGCGGAAGAGGCTGAATGGGCTGCTGATCGGGCTCGTCACCGAACAGAGGGTGCTCGAGACGGCAGATATTCTCTCGGACGATCTCAGTTCGATAAACGCCTTCATCAAGCGCAAGCTGGAGGAGGTTGGCCGCAGCGCGGATGAACTGGCGAAAACGCGGATCGAAATCAATCCTGACCGGTCCAGACTGGTCACGGCCGATGACGTGGCGGTGGTCATCAGGCGGGAAGCAGCGAACTCCTAAGCATGGGAGGGCTCTCCATGGCACGGCGCTCAGGCGATTCATTCAAAATTGAGAACCTCGGCAAGTATCCGATTTTCAAAGATATGACAATCGATCAGGTGCGCGAGGTACATAAGTTCGTCCGTCCGGCTTATTACAAGAAGAATGATCTGATCTGGACCGAGGGCGATTATGGCGAGGATGTAGGCCTGCTTGTCGAGGGTAAGATTGAAATCACTCAGCAGTTGACCCTTTTTACTTCCGAAGACAGCACTCAGTCCGCCGACAAATCGCTGATCCGGCTGACCGCCGAGCAGCGCCCGGTGATCGGCGAGATCGCCCTCTGCGCCAACTCGCCGCGTTCGGCCACCGTGGTCGCGAAGAGCACGGTGAAAATGGGCCTGTTCTCCTTGAAAGATCTCAGGCAGATCATCAAGAGCGATCCATCGTTCGGTTACCTGCTCTACCGCAACCTCGCCTCGATAGTCGCCGAGCGTTTGATCCAGGCGAACCAGAACGTCCTCAAGCTGACCACCGCCTTCAGCCTCGCGGTCCAGCGCGGAACCTGATTCGCACCACGTTGGGGAAAACACGTGAAACCCGTCCCGACACTTCGGGACGGGCCACCCTGTCATGCCGAAGTAATCATAACGCTGAAAACAGAAGATAAACCACTGATTCCGGCAGTTGAAATTTTCTTGATATTTGCTTAATTTATACCTTGTCCCAAATGCAAGAACTGATCTCCGTCATATTATGAGAGTGTTGAAAAACACCTCCGACGGGACCACCACCCGTCATTGCGAACGAAGTGAAGCAATCTCCGTAATTGAAAAAGCAAGATTGCTTCGGGCCTTTGGCCT
>SDBV01008335.1_pt1 | contig 14019 bp, 11 predicted proteins | sample 2277081 | NCBI WGS metagenome assembly SDBV01 (sample SAMN10402039, study PRJNA504765) | marine sediment metagenome | isolation source: marine sediment core GS10_PC15, 223 cmbsf | place: Arctic Ocean: Southern Knipovich Ridge | collected 2010 | reverse complement strand
TCGTTTTAGAACGTCCATAAACATCATCGTCCATCAGTAAATCCATTGTTGCCACCACTTTTTCAAAATTTACTATCGCCTCACCCATTCCCATCATTACGACATTCGTTATCGAATGATTTTCTGCAAGATCATTGGGTGCCAATTCACGCACCGCTAACCACAGCTGACCTATGATTTCAGCCAGTGTTAAATTACGACTGAAGCCTTCTTTACCGGTTGAACAAAAACTGCAGTTGAGTGCGCAGCCGACTTGCGATGAAACACATAACGTGCCTCGACGTGGCTCTGGAATAAACACCATTTCAATGCAATTGCCATCATCTAAACGGAGCAGCCATTTTCGTGTCCCATCCTGTGCTTTTTGATCCAGTGCAATTTCAGGAAGTTTAACCTCAGTTACTTCAGTCAATTTAGCTCGCAAGCTTTTGCTTAAGTTGGACATTTTTTCAAAATCAGTGATGCCGCGTTGATGAATCCATTGAATGAGCTGCACGGCTCGATATCGAGGTTCTTTAAGCTCGCCAACAAACGCCTCCATAGCGGTTTGGCTAAGATTAAATAGATTGACTTTGTCTGGCTTGGCTTGCAATTGTATTATCCTAATGATTAGCAGATTTCTTCTGGCTTGAAGAAAAATGTGATTTCTTGCCTTGCGCTATCTTGGCTGTCAGACCCATGAACCGCATTGGCATCGATTGAGTCTGCGAAATCGGCTCGAATCGTGCCTGGTGCTGCTTCTTTAGGATTGGTTGCCCCCATGATTTCACGGTGCTTGGCAATGGCATTTTCGCCTTCAAGCACTTGCACCATCACAGGTCCTTGCACCATAAATTGCACTAAGTCGTTAAAAAATGGCCTTTCTTTATGAACAGCATAGAATGCTTCTGCTTGCTCTCTACCAAGCTTAAGTCGTTTTGCTGCGACTATCTTAAGACCGGCTTGTTCGAAACGGTCGTATATCTTGCCGATGATATTTTTAGCCACCGCGTCTGGTTTGATGATCGATAAGGTCTGCTCTGTTGCCATTGTGGTTTCTCCTGATGAACAAAATTTGCCCATTATACGGAATATTTATGCAAACGTGAAGCTTACGCTTTCTAGTAATTGCAGTATGCGTGGAATCATGGCATTTGTCCGACATATTGTACGCACAAAACAGAAATTGCACGCCATTTTCTGTTTTCGCCAAGTAAATCGGCCCTGAATGCAACGTGCTAACTAAGTTGAAAGCATCTCAATAGTTGATCCACACAGCACAACTAAAAGTCTGGGTATGGCAAAGCGGCAGAGACCATACCGTCAGAACCAATTAAAAAACATTGATCTATCACACAGATGATGTCACACTACCTATGTGATACAACTTGTGTGATAGAGGTTATCATGACTGAGCGCTATTTTCCCCAAGGGATTGCTACTGATCATGCTTTCTGCAATCGAGAAACTGAAAGATCTATTGTAAAAAGCAGCATTGAGTCGCATGAGCATATCGTGCTTGTAGCGCCAAGACGCTATGGTAAAACTAGCCTCATTACACAGGTATTAAAAGAAAATAAATTTCCCGGGATAAGCATTGATTTTTTCTTTGTATTAACGCAAGCAGATGCAAGCAAACATATTGGTGAAGGAGTCTCACAAATAATATCTATGTTACTCCCTAAAACCAAAGCAGCTTGCGCTAAATTGATTAACGCCGTTAAAGTCATTAATCCGAAACTAACGTTCAATTTATTAGGGCAGAAATTGGAGATCAGTACTAAGCAAACGACCGAGAAGAGCATTTCAGAACTGTTATTAGCACTTGATCAATTTGCTGATAAGGCTGATAAATCTTGTGTTGTAGTCCTAGATGAATTCCAGCAAATCGGTGAATTAAAGGAAAATCACGCAATTGAATCAGCCATTAGACATGCCGTCGAGCGCAGCCAGCGAGTCAGTTATATATTCTGTGGCAGTAAGCGCCACCTTCTGAATGAAATGTTTAGTGATAAATCTAGGCCCTTATATCACCTGTGTGATTTAATGACAATTGATCGTATCAGTACAAATTGCTACCATCAATTTCTCAATGAGACCGCTAAAAAGAAATGGAAAAAAATCATAAATAAAGATGTAGTTATTGAAATCATTCATTTAACAGAAAATCACCCATATTATGTCAATGCTTTATGTCGTCGTTTATGGCGCTCGGATAATGTGCCGACCTTAGGGAAAGTTAGGACTACTTGGGATGATTATGTGAATCAGCAAGCCCCCTGGATTATAACCGACTTGAGCGAATTGACACTTAATCGAAAAAAAGTAATAACTGCTTTGGCATTTCAACCCACTCATGAACCTCAAGGACTGAGTTTTTCAAACAGAACGGGTTTAAATCCTTCCGGTATTAAAAAGAGCCTTAGTGATCTACAAAAACTGGATCTAACTTACCAAGACAAGGAAGGCTATTATCATGTATTAGATCCAGCAATTGCTTATTTTATTCGACAAAATGCCTTAGGATTGTTCGGATAGAGAGGGGCTAAAGCACCAGGAATGGTATTTTAAATGAGCGCTAATCAAGGACTAATGGCATGAGCACACTGGAAATTTTAACGTTCATCCTGTTTATCGTTGTGATCGTCACATCGGTCTCTGAAAAAGTGAATCTGCCCTATCCACTGCTCCTGGTTGTCGCAGGGCTAGTCGTCGGCTTTATTCCAGATATCCCCAATTGGCATCCTTCTAGTGAAATCGTGCTCGCTTTATTTCTTCCGCCGATTTTATTCAGAGCCGCAAGGCTCATCAACTGGCGTGACATTAAAAGTAATCTCGGCACCATTGGCTCACTGTCTATTGTATTAGTCCTGCTAACCGCCTTCTTAGTCGCTATTGTATTAACGGCGTTTGTACCACAAATGAATTTCGCGACTGCCTTAGTGTTAGGCGCCATTATTTCTCCTACCGATACTGTCGCTGCAACGGCCGTGTTATCGAAAATGAATGTACGCCAACATATTATTCGCACCATTGAAGTGGAAAGCTTATTTAATGATGCTGTGGGTATTGTACTGTATCAAACCGCATTGGTATTTGTGGCGTTGGGCAGCCTTAGTCTAGTCAATGTGGGCATTTACACGGTGTTTGTCGGTTTAGGGGGCATTGCAGTCGGGCTTGTTTTTGCTTATTTTACCAGTTTAATTGTGGAACAATTTCTAGCCCATTCTGAAAATGAATTACCGGTGATTATGAGCTTGATCCTCGCTTACGTCGCTTATTTATTTGCGCAACGCATCGGTGTATCCGGAGTGTTAGCTGTGGTTGCCGCAGGACTATTTCATAAAAAAACCGAACGCATCATTGAACCCAAAACTCGGCTTTCTGAAAAAACTGTTTGGGACACTTTAATATTTTTTTTAAACGGCATTGTATTTATTACGATTGGAATTCAATTTCCATCGTATTTGAAAAAAGTATCTTATTTACCCGCTATCGAAATCATTACTTTTTCGTTGATTACTATTGTTGCTATATTGTTGTTACGAGTTACTTGGGTAACACTGAGTGCTTACCTCCCCTACTTATGGCCTAGATTTAGCAAGCAGAAAAAAACGCAGCCACCAGTCTCATTTAAAAAAATTATTATTGTTTCCTGGTCTGGCATGCGCGGCCTGGTATCACTGGCATTAGCAATTGCACTACCGCTTTATATTACTCCGAATGAATTTTTCCCATATCGCGATTTAATTATTTTTCTAACGATTATCGTGATCTTATTTACCTTGTTAGTGCAAGGACTGACATTACCCTCTATTATAAAACGCCTTGGCGCAGGTAAAGATGATCGTGGTGAACTTTTGAAAATCGAGGAGATCTATCAACAGCTGACTAAAAAAGCCATTCAAAACATCCAAGCACTAGAAGCTAAAACACACCTTTGGCCTAAAGCAGCTGTTACATTGGTGGAGAATTATTATGCGAACCGACTGCTGCGATTTACTGTGAAATATGAAACCCGAGCAGACATTCATGAAATTGGTGAACAAGCTGAAAACCTATTGGCAAAAATATTGCAGTATGAGCGTAACGAGCTCAATAAGCTGCGTTTGTCTGGTGACATTAGCGAGGAAATCTATATTCGCATTATTCATAAATTGGACCGCGACCAGGTGGGCTTTGCTTCTTACAAGTAACCCTCAATATTAGTACGTCGTCCTGTGCGAACCATGCCTCATCCTGTGCGAACCATCTTCGTCGTCCTGTGTGAAGCATCTCGTCGTCTTCTGCGGACCATCTTCGTCATCCTCCGCGAAAGCGGGGGACCCAGGAAAACATACGAAAGATATGAAAATATTTAGCCAGACTTGCCTGGGTCCTCCGCCTTCGCGGAGGACGACGAGGTGGTTCGCAGAAGACGACAAAGATGGTTCGCACAGGACGACGAAGATGATTCGCAGAAGACGACGAGGTGGTTCGCACAAGGCGACGAATGAAATGAAAAGCCAAATGGAATAGATTCCTAGTCTTAGTTTATGATACGATTGTCGTGAAATAAAGGGCGGTGGATACTACAATTATCTTTGTAAGCATCCTAAATCGCGCTAATCAGCAACGCTTCTAGACGGATAGGAACTCACAATGAACAAAATATGCTCCTGGATTAAACCCTTATCACAACTATTCATCATATTGCTTGCCTGCACATGGGCCATGCAAAGTTATGCTTCTCTTGAGGAAGCTTTGATCACCCCTAAGCATCCACAAGCCAACCAAAAATCGGGGGCACCTCCTGTTCTTGTCCCGCCGGCACCGCAAATTAATGCGAAAGGTTACGTCCTAATGGATGCTAGGTCCGGTGCAATTCTAGCCTCTAAGAATATGAACCATAAAATGCAACCTGCCAGCCTAACGAAAATTATGACCTTATACATCGTGGCCAACGAACTCAAACAAGGGCGCATTAAGCTTTCTGATAAAGTGCGAATCAGCAAAGAAGCCTGGCATACAGGCGGATCGCGTCTATTTCTTAAAGTGGGCTCTCGTGTCCCTCTGAAAACCTTAATCGAAGGCGTTGTTGTGGCCTCTGGCAATGATGCCTGTGTTGCTATATCACAATACATTGCCGGCTCGCAGGACAGCTTTGCTCACATGATGAATATGATCGCCAAACGCCTCGGCATGAAAAACACCCATTATGTCGATCCAACAGGGTTACCCAGGCCTGAACACTATTCCACACCTTATGACATGGCCGTTTTAACTCGCGATTTAATTAACACTTTTCCAAAATTCTATAAAAATTGGTTTCATCTTAAATGGATCACTTTTAACAATATTCGCCAACCCAACCGCAACCGTTTATTATGGCGTGACCCATACGTTGATGGCGTAAAAACAGGCCATACTAAAGAAGCGGGTTATTGCCTTGTCTCTTCTGCAAAACGCGAGGGTATGCGCTTGATTGCGGTGGTCATGGGCGCACCCACAGATAACTCCCGAGATACTTATTCTCAAGCATTGTATAACTGGGGCTTTCGATTCTTCAGCAGCCACAAATTATATGCAGGCAAAACCACATTAGCTAAACCGCGTGTCTGGCTAGGGAAATCTAAATTCGCTTATTTGGGTCTTGATCGTGATCTCTACGTGACTATCCCTGAAGGTACGCTTAAGAAATTAAAAACCACCGTTAAAATCGATAAAAAACTTAAAGCACCCATCGAAAAAGGACAGCGATATGGAACGGTCAATGTGCTTTTAAACGGGAAGGTGATTGCAAAAGCGCCACTGATTGCGCTAACAGCCGATCCTAAAGGTGGCTTTTTTACTCGAACGTTTGATCACATTTCAATGTTTTTTAAAAATCTGTTTTAATGGTTAGGGAAAAGCCATGTCGATCGTGTATTTAAATGGCGAGTTCTTAGCGCAAGAACAAGCTAAAATATCCGTACTGGATCGTGGTTTTCTATTTGGTGATGGCGTCTATGAAGTCATTCCTATTTTCGACGGCCATTTTCTAGGTTTGAATGAGCATCTTAGCCGATTACAAAGAAGCTTAGATGCCATTCAACTCCAATCACCTGCAACTCCCGAACAACTCAAACAAGTATTTCATGAATTATTAGTCCGCAACAACAAAACAAAAGGTGATCATAATATTTATCTACAAATCACCCGCGGTCCGGATACCACACGCTCTCACGCTTTTCCTAAAACCATCAAACCGACTATTGTAGCATTATGCACTCCAGCTAAGTCCACTCCGCGTAATATTGCAAAGCAAGGTTTTAGTGCCATTACTTTAGATGACAGTCGCCGTCGAGACTGCCATATCAAAGCCATAACATTGCTACCTAACATTTTATTATATGAAGAAGCTAAAAAAGCCGGTGCCATTGATGCGATTTTAATTCGCAATGGCGAGGCTATGGAAGGCACGAGCAGCAATTTATTTATCGTCAAAAATAACGAACTATACACACCGCCTCTTAGCGCTTATATCTTGGAAGGCATCACTCGAAATTTAATCGTGAAGTTAGCAAAAGAACATCACATAGCCTGCCATGAAACAATGATTCAAGAAGAGATGTTAGCCAGTGCCGATGAGATTTGGCTAACAGGCTCAAGCAAAGAAATTTGCCCAATTACCCAACTTAATGGTAAATCTGTGGGCAACGGCAAAGTCGGCCCTGTTTGGTCACAAATGATGGATTATTACGAAGCCCATAAAAAAGCAGCAAGACAAATTCAATAGCAAAAAAGGCGAGCAACATGGCATCCACTCATCAAATTATTTTGACTATTTGTGAAAATGCCAAAGCAGCCGCTCATCAACTCGCTCAAATCGATAATCAAAGCAAAAATCGCAGCTTAGCTGCAATTGCTGCTGCCATTGAAAAAAATCGATCGTCGATTATTAGTGCCAACCAAAAAGATATAGACATTGCAAAAAATAAAAATCGTAATGCTGCGTTTATCGACAGACTACTGCTTGACGACAAACGGATTCAAAACATGGCGGATAGTCTACATGACATCGCTAAATTACCTGATCCTGTTAATAAAATACTCGCCCAATGGAAAAGACCTAATGGCTTAAACATTTCGAAAGTGAGTGTACCTTTAGGCGTTATTTTAATGATTTATGAATCTCGCCCAAACGTCACGGTGGATGCTAGCGCACTTTGTATTAAATCGGGCAATGCCGTCATTTTACGAAGCAGTCATGAAAGTTTTTTTTCAGCAGAGGCGATTTATCAATGCATACAACAAGGTATTGCTGAAGCAGAATTACCTGCCCATTGCGTACAATTATTACCTATAAAAGAACGAGCGGCTGTTGATGATTTAGTGCAAATGACGGACTACATTGATGTTGTCATACCCAGAGGTGGCGAATCATTAATCCAACATTTAATGGAAGTGAGTAAAATTCCATTATTTAAACATCTCAGTGGGTTGTGTCACACCTACATTCACAAAAGCGCCGATTTAAACATGGCGATTCAAGTCACTCTCAATGCCAAAATGCGCCGAACCGGAATTTGTGGCGCAACCGAAACAGTTTTAATTGACGAGTCGGTTGCCAATCAATGCCTACCAAAATTAATTGACAAACTATTACAGGCCAGCTGTGAAGTGCGTGGCGATAAAACAGTACAAGCCATCAATCCAAAAGTTAAACCAGCGACTTCTTCCGATTGGGATCATGAATATTTAGATGCAATTGTATCGATAAAAACAGTTAAACATTTAGATGAGGCTATCGAACATATTAACCGTTTTGGTTCTCATCATACGGATGCTATTATAACTACGGACCAAAACGCAGCAGAACAATTTTTACAAAGAGTCGACAGTGCCATTACCATGCATAATAGTTCGACTCAATTTGCAGACGGCGGTGAGTTTGGCATGGGTGCTGAAATTGGAATTTCAACGGGGAAAATTCATGCCAGAGGTCCAGTCGGTGTGGAACAACTCACTTCATTTAAATATCAAGTCAGAGGCCAAGGACAAACACGCCCTGATTAATTAAACATGGATAATACGATGCCCAAAGAAGACGACGAATCACCTATTCAATTTCCTTGCGACTTTCCCGTTAAAATAATGGGTAAGGCGAGCCTACATTTCGAAGAGCAAGTGATGAATATTATTTTACGCCACTACCCAGATAACAGCCTAAGCAATGTCGTGAAACGTCAAAGCAAAAGTCACAACTATATTGCCATTACAATAACCGTCCACGCTAAAAGCAAAGCAGAAGTTGATGCGCTTTATGAAGATTTGACCCGTGCTTCAGAGGTGATTATGGTGTTGTGATTTTATACTCGTAGCGAATGGAGCGTTGATAGCACACGCCCAACATATCGTGAGGTTTTCTTGATTTTTTTTTGCGATGCTAGATGGTGAGATATATTTTAAGATATGAACCTATGATAGCAAAAAATTGGTTCAGAACCTATTTTAGGTTCGGAACCACTTTTTAGGTTCATTTAATTTTGGTTATGCTGATTGTGGTAATATGGTGCTATAATTTGGACATCGTAAAAAATAAAACCTTTGTTTTTCAATGTATTACTGGATTCTCGCTTTCGCGAGAATGACGGTGAGACCTACTTTTCGGCTGGCAAGATCAGCCTGATGTTATAATCCTTCCAAATCGAGTTGATACACTATGAAAACCGATTTAATCATTAAACCCTTAGGCCGTGTCGATTATCAGCTGACTTGGGCCAAGATGCAGTCGTTTACTCAAAATCGTGATGAGTCTACGGTCGATGAATTATGGCTGCTCGAACACAACCCTGTTTTCACCCAAGGTTTAGCGGGAAAACCGGAACATGTGCTCAATCCTAAAGATATTCCCATTGTTCAAACCGATCGCGGCGGCCAAGTGACTTATCACGGCCCAGGCCAGCTCGTGGTTTATCCGCTACTCAACCTCAAACGACTTAACCTGGGGCCACGCCAATATGTGATGGCATTAGAACAAATCATCATTGACCTATTAGCCAGCCTCAGAATCACTGCGAAAGGCAGTCGCGAAGCACCTGGCATTTACGTGGATGGCGCTAAAATCTGCTCCATTGGCCTAAGAGTTCGACGTGGCTGCTCTTATCATGGCATTGCCTTTAACATCGACATGGATTTGAGGCCATTTTCCTACATTAACCCCTGCGGCTTCAAAAACTTAGCCATGACTCAGCTCAAAGACCACACCACTTCTGAAACGCTGACTAGTATAAGCACCAAAATTATTCCCTACTTCACTCAAATTTTCGGGTATAATGCACCCCATATTCAAGAAACAGTCGCAATGGAATAATCATTATGAGCACCCATCCCTCCTACGATCCGACCCAAAAATCGCTCGGAAAAGACAAGCTCTCACGAATTCCTATTAAAATCGAATCGATTGGCGAAGCCTTGCGTAAACCAGATTGGATACGCATCAAATTATCCGCGAACAGCCGAGTCAGTGAATTAAAAAAACTGTTGAGGCAAAAAGAATTAGTGACGGTGTGCGAAGAAGCCTCTTGCCCAAATTTATCGGAGTGTTTCAGTCATGGCACAGCCACCTTTATGATTATGGGCGACAAATGCACACGTCGTTGCAGTTTCTGCGACGTCGGACATGGCAGACCTGATCCACTGGATCCGAATGAACCTGAACACTTAGCAGAAGCTGTCAGCGCCATGCAGCTTAAATATCTCGTGATCACCTCCGTTGATCGTGATGATTTACGCGATGGTGGCGCCGGTCATTTTAGCGCTTGTATACAAGCCATACGTCATCAATCTCCAAACATTAAAATTGAAGTACTCGTGCCCGATTTTCGAGGCCGTATGGAAAAAGCGCTTGATGCGATGGCCACTGATCTACCTGATGTCTTTAATCATAATATTGAAACGGCACCTCGTCTTTATAAACAAGCTCGTCCAGGTGCAGATTTTGCTTGGTCATTAAAATTGTTAGAAACGTTTAAACAGCGCTTTAAGGGCATTCCCACAAAATCTGGAATGATGCTCGGATTAGGTGAGACAGATGATGAAGTGAAAGAGGTTTTATCTGCACTTCGAGAGCACGACGTCGATATGCTAACGTTAGGCCAATATTTACAACCCACTCGCTATCACATGCCCGTGGCTCGTTATGTCACTCCTGATCAATTCGCTGAATTTGGCAAGCATGCCAAACAATTAGGATTTACTCATGTCGCCAGTGGGCCATTGGTGAGATCATCGTACCATGCTGATCGTCAAGCGGCTGGCGAAACTGTTTCTTAGTTTTATGTAATGTGAATTCATTTTATGATACAGGATTATCTGGAACCCATTGTCGCTTATTTACGCCAACACCCTCACGTCGGCGAGCTATTTGCATTTCTTGTTGCATTAGCTGAATCGTTACCCATCATCGGCACCATCATTCCAGGCTCTGTCACCATGACTGCCGTTGGAACGCTGATCGGTGCGGGAATTTTGCCCGGGTTTACCACCATTATATGGGCGACACTCGGTGCATTTTGTGGAGACACCATTGGCTTTTGGTTAGGCTCTCACTACAACGAAAAAATTGTACGCATTTGGCCTTTTAGCAAACATCCTAAATGGCTCACCAAAAGCGAAGACTTTATTCATCGCCACGGCGGTAAAAGCATTTTAATCGGGCGTTTTATCGGTCCTGCACGCTCCACAGTACCGATGGTTGCGGGTTTGCTTAAATTAAATTTTTGGCGTTTTGTGATAGCTGCCATTCCAGCAGCTATTTTATGGGCGATATTATATATGGTCCCTGGCATTTTGCTCGGTGCGCTCTCTCTAGAGCTGCCTCCCCATAAAGCAACAGAATTTATTTTAATCGGTTTGGCGATCATTATCGCACTCTGGTTTATTTTTTGGGTTATTCAGCGGTTCTTTAGAGAACTCGCAAAATTGATTAATCGTTTAATCGATAAACTTTGGAATTATTTGAATTGTCACCATCCCACGCATTTTATTATCCCCTTAATCACTAATCGTCAAAATCCACGGGATCATCACCAACTTACTTTGGTTTTGCTGTCACTGTTAAGTTTATTGTTGTTTGTTGTCGTTTTTATAAGCGCAATCACTTCTGGATTTTTAACTCATCTGAATCAGCCGTTATTTCATTTCCTACAAAGCCTTCGCAACGAACCATCAGACCGATTTTTTATATTATTAACCCTGTTACTCAAGCCTCAGCTCGCTGTGGTGATCAGCGCATTAATTACCTTAGGATTGCTGTTAAAAAAACAATGGCGCACAGCCTGGTTTTTTTTAGTATTAATGCTCACTGCAACACTGTTTGTTTTTCTATTTAAGCATTTATATTATTCTCCACGCCCTCATGGTTTTCTACTCTATGATAAAAGCTCTTCATTTCCAAGCGGGCACACAACGCTAAGTGTTGCTTTATTCGGGTTTTTAGCTTTTATCACGGCTTCTTTGTTCAATAAAAAATGGCATTGGATTCCATATCTCATTGCTGGATTATTCATTTTTTTAGTCAGTCTCTCACGGCTGTACTTAGGTGCGCATTGGTTTACGGATATATTAGGCGCGTATTTTCTTGGCTTTGCCATTTTATTAGCCATAATCGCAAGCTACAGACGCATGCCCAAATCCTCGTCTATATTCGCTATTAATCCTTGGCTTTTCGGAGGTATTTTAATGGTTGCTTTCTTGCTACCCTGGAGCATTTATAGTGCAACGCATTATCAGAAAACTAAGACTCGTTTTACACCAAAAATAGAAACCTTACATATTAGTCTCCAACAATGGTGGCAGAGCCCACTTCAGTATTTGCCGCTTTATCGCAAAAATCGTTTTGGACGACCCGTGCAACCATTTAATTTACAGTGGGCCGCTAAACTCTCTGTGATTAAACCGTTTTTATTGAAGCGGGGTTGGAAGGCAGTACACCCCAAACCTTCCGTACAAAGTGCTCTGATTCGATTCACAAGCTACAGTCCCATATACCATATGCCGTTATTTCCATGGTTATATCAGTATGAACCTGCCAAACTAGTGATGGTTAAACGCATTCCAAATCAAAAAGCAATTGTCGAACTGCGACTGTGGTCAACCCATATTCAATTTACCGATAGCAAAAAAGCTTTATGGATAGGTTCTATTAATTTTCATATTCCAGTACAAAAATTAATGACTTTAAAAAGACGCCACGAAATCTCATTGCGTGCAAGTGGCGGCATAAAAATGCTGTTACAGAACATTAAAGGCTTTCAAGTTAAAATGATCACCATCCCAACCGATCTACAACCCTCACGAATACGTGCATTGAATTGGGATGGGAGGGTGATGCTTATCAGTTCATTTTAACCCAACATTGGGTACCGTTATCGACATCGTTTATACGAGCCTGTCGGCATCGAAATTCTCTGCTGACGTGGGTATTATCGCGGGGGTTTGGTTTTCCGTTCGTGGCCGTGATGTCTCAAAGTTTACTTCGGCGGTTATCTCATTAAATGTCTACGTTTAACCACACCTATAATAGAAAGCCTTACATAGTTTTCAAATCAGCCCCTTATAGCTGATCTTCCTATGCTCAAATTTTGCATTTTTCATTGAAATTTGCAAATCTATTTACATATTTCAATGGATAATGCTGAAATTTCGCCATATTTCGATTAAAATCACAGTTTGGAGAAAAGATGATCAGCTAAGAGAAAGAGCGTGATCCCCCTTGGGTCGACGTTAGTGCGAACTTGGTTCACGCAGACGAAATTCAAATGGGGGAAATCTCGCTTGCTTGCGGCCAAGACTTTTAACAGCAGGATTGGGAAAACTAAATAATGAATGTGAATCTACCCAAAATTGTAGAAGTGCTAAACGATAACCAATATCATGATGGCACTTCCATTGGAAATCAATTTAGTATAACACGTGCTGCTGTTTGGAAAATAATTAAAAAACTTGAACAGTATGGAATCCCAATTAAATCAGTTAAAGGAAAAGGCTATATGTTAGAAGAACCTCTTATTTTACTTGATTCCAAAAAAATAAAAGCTTCCCTGAAAGGGAAACCCATTCACCTGGATGTGCTTGAAAAAACTGAATCGACTATGGAATATGTGAAAAAACTTCCCGATCAAGATAAAAAAACTCACATTTGTATTGCCGAAACCCAAACACAAGGCAGAAGCCGTCTAGATCGACAGTGGCACTCACCCTTTGGGCAAAACATTTATCTTTCACTGTCTTATCCATTTCAAAAAGATATCAGCGAACTTTCAGGATTAAGCTTGGTTGTCGGACTCGCAGTATGCAAGGCGATTGAAACCATTTGTCATTTACCTGAACCACTTTCCCTAAAATGGCCTAATGATATTATTGCAAACCATAAAAAAATTTCTGGAATTTTAATTGAAATTCAAACTGAATCACATGGTTTTTGCAATGTCATTATTGGTGTAGGTATTAATGTGAACATGCAACGAGCCAACAAAACGCAAATCAATCAACATTGGACATCCGTTCAGAAACTGACCGGCCAATACCAAGATCGCAATGGCTTATGTGCTGAATTGATTGATCAGTTGTTAGTATATTTAAAACGTTTTAATACTAGCGGGTTAAATGATTTTCTCCAAGAGTGGAAAAACAAAGATTGCTTATATAACCAACCCGTTCGTTTATCATCAAATAAAACTACTTTCAGTGGTACTGGAGCGGGCATTAATGAACAAGGGCATCTTATTTTGGCCCTACCAAAAAATGTCAAACAAGCCTTCTCATCGGGTGATACCACCCTATTAAAATAAATGCCTCAAAATAAAATTAATATTAATTTTATAATCATTGGCCTCTGGCTGTAACTTGTATGGATTCCCGCTTTCGCGCATAGGCGTCAACTTAAGGAAATAGTAAGAAGGTGAGATCTTCTCAAGAGCATGGGGCAAAGAGCCTGAGTCGTCATTGTGCGGCTTGACCGCGGAATCTATAAAATCTTTGACATCCGAGACTGATGGATCCCGCGATCAAGTCGCG
>SDBV01008334.1_pt1 | contig 14020 bp, 7 predicted proteins | sample 2277081 | NCBI WGS metagenome assembly SDBV01 (sample SAMN10402039, study PRJNA504765) | marine sediment metagenome | isolation source: marine sediment core GS10_PC15, 223 cmbsf | place: Arctic Ocean: Southern Knipovich Ridge | collected 2010 | reverse complement strand
GTGGGAAATCCCGCCCCGCCCCGGCCGCGGAGGCCGGAGGCTATCATTTCTTCGATCACCCCCTCGGGGGTTTCTGCGGTAATGGTCTTTACGGCGGCCTGGTATGCGCCGTGCGCGATGGCGTGTGTTATTTTTTGGGGGTCGATTCGTCCGCAGTTTTCCAGCACCAGTTTGTGCTGATCTTTGTAGAAATCGACTTTATCAATTTCAGGGACTATTTTGCCGTTTTTATCGACGCAGAGCCTTTCCACAGGCGCGCCTTTTTTGACGGTCAGTTCTATTACGTCGTCGACATCTTCGGGTTTGACGCCGCCGTAGAGATAGTTGGCGGGCTCGACGAGGACGGCTGGGGCCATCGAGCACATTCCGATGCAGCCCACATCGACGATGTCGATGTCTTTTTCCAGATCGGTTCCGGCCACCTTTTTTCTGAATGCGGCGGCAACTTCCGCAGCGCCCAGAGCCCTGCAGCCGGTCATGCATATGAGCACTCTGGCTTTGAAATTATTTTCCTCGGCGAGGAGTTGGTCGCTTAGTTTTTTAAGCTGCTTAAGAGATGTTATTTTTTCGGGTTTCATGTTTTATTTGGTCTTCGGATTCCTGTAGCCGTCGAGAATTTTGGCTGCCTTCGAGGCGGTGAGGTGGCCGTAATATTTGTCGTCTACCATCATCACCGGCGCCAGGAAGCAACAGCCCAGACAGGCCACGGTTTCGAAAGTGAAAAGCATATCTGCGCTAGTCTGGCCGGGCTCGATATTAAGGTGTAGTTTTATAGCCTCACTGATACCGGGACCGCCCTTGACGTGGCAGGCGGTTCCACGGCAGCAGCGGATAGTGTGTCTGCCGTGCGGTTCGAAGTGGAACTGTTCATAGAAGGTGGCGACGCCGTAAATCCCGCTGGCGGGAATGCCGGTTACGTTTGATATTTCCTCCATCACGCCTTTTTGCAGGTAGCCGTAAGTTTTCTGCACCCGCTGAAGAAGGGGGATAATATCACCCGAAGTAACTGGCGACATCTCTTCGATGATTCGCAGCGCCGGACCCATGTCCAAAACGTCGGACGTTGTTGATACTCCTGCAACTCCCATACTTCTTCAACTCCCTTTGGCCCCCAAAACAATATCGAAAATCCGGCCACCACTTAGCTAAATGCTACTATTTTTTAAGTTTAACATCACCGGGGGGACATGCGAAAGGGTCACTTCCACAAAAACGGTCGAACGCCCCAAAGCCAACTCAAGAAGCAATGGATACAGCCGCCTTTCCGCGGTGCCCTGTATTCCCCAATTACTTCTGAAATACTAACCCGAAGCGCAAGCGAAGGGCGTGAAACTGAGGGAAACGTTGTACTGCCCCTTCGCTTGCGCTTCGGGTTAGTATGGTTAATGAATCATGCCAACTGAAGTAATGCTCTTTATCAATCCGGCTCCACGTGAATCACCACCCGAGCGAGTCCCGGCACCTGGGCGCGTAAAAAGCTTTCCAGGCGTTGCGTGAGTTCGTGGGCGAGGGTGATGGGGGTTGCCGCTTCCAGTGTGCAATGGAAGGAGATGTGAATTTCGTCGCCGCTGCTTTGCACCTTCATGTCGTGGGTTTCGAATCGCGTGCTTTCGCTGCGGGCGAACCGGCGGACGGCCTTTTCGACCAGCGCCGTTTCCGTCGCGGCGTCCGCGGCGGCACCCGCTTCCAGGCCCGGTTGCGTGTCGCCCTCGGGTTCGATGTGCGTGACCACGGCCGTAAGCTGGGGCATGGCCCGGCGAAGATCGTTTTCGAACGCGGTAGCCTGCCGATGGGCCTCTTCGAGTTTCATGGTATCGGCGACCTCGATGTGCAGTTCGACCGAGCGGCCGTCGGAATCATCGAGCACGCGGATGCCGTGGGTCTCGAGACCGTGTCGGGCGGCGCATACTCGAATGGCCGCGAAGAGATCGATTTCGGTGAAACCGCCCGGCTCGACGTGGATCATGACGTCGGCGTTGGGCAAAACCGCGCGCACGGCGGCCTCGGCCCGGTCGGCCAGTTGGTGGGCGCTTTCGAGGCGAGCCGTACAATCGACCGCCAGGGTGATGTCGGCGAAGAACAGCGGGCCGCCTCGCCGCAGCCGCACGCGCTTCACTTCTTCGACACCCGCAACGGCCGCGGCCGCTACGGCAACCTCGTCGTGCATGCCCGGCGGAATGCGGTCCAAAAGATCGTCGATGGCCCGCCGTCCCAGGCGGATGCTGACCCAAACCACAATCACCGCCACGCCCAAAGCGGCGACCGCGTCGGCTTTTTCCAACCAAGGCAGACCGACGGCGGCGGACAGGCTAACGCCCAGCAGCCCGAAGAACACGACGCACGAGGAGAGGATATCGGTGGAAAAGTGCAGGGCGTCGGCCTCCAGCGCCTGGCTGTCGTACTTTTTGGCGACCCGATCCAAGGCCCGCCAGCGCGAAAAATCAACCACCATGGAAACAACCACCACGCCATAAGCCCAGACATTGGCATGCACCTCCACGTCCTCGGCAATCAACAGCCGATAAGCGGCCTCGTAGACGATCCAACCGCATGTCCCCAGCAGCAAGAGCGTTTCCAGCAGCGCCGAAAGGTTCTCGAACTTCCCATGCCCATAGGTATGCTCGCGGTCGGCCGGACGGGCCGACATGTGCACCGCCCAAAGCGTGATGCTGGCCGCCACAAAGTCCAGCCCCGAGTGCAGGGCCTCGGAGAGAATGCCCAAAGAGTTGGTGGAAACCCCCACGGCCAGCTTCATAACCACCAGCAATACCGCGGCCGCCACCGAGGAGATGGCAACGATGCGTTTCTCGCGATTAGCCTCGGGCGTGTTGTTGGGGAGGCTGTTGTATTTGCCGTGAGTACCGGTCATGGGAGTTCGTGGGAGTTGTTTTTTGGTTCTTCGTAGAAATTCGTAATTCGCTATTGATTTTGCACACAAAAACCGCCGCAAGCGGCTGGGCTAACCATACAACGCGGGGACAAGCCCCGCCGCTAACATCTGTCATCTGAAATCTGAAATCTGAAATCTGAAAAAAATCAAAGCTCGAACAAATAACCGCTTTGCGAAAGGCGGCGGTACTTTCTTTCGTTAAAGCGGTACAGGCGGGCGGCCCGATGGGCGACATCTCGCTGTGTGCTGTTGGTTTCTTCCACAAAGCCCATAGCCAGGACCTTTCGCCGAAAGTTCCGCTTGTCCAGCCTGCGTTCCAGGATCGTTTCGTAGAGATGCTGCAACTGCCCAAGCGTGAACTTCGACGGCAGCAGTTCGAAACCGATGGGCTGATAGCGAACCTTGCCCTTGAGCCGTTGGTGGGCCGCCGCCAAAATTTCGGCATGGTCGAAGGCCAGTTTGGGCGGATCGGACGCGGCGAACCAGCCCACGCCCCGTGCGTCGGTAGCCGCCCGCACGCGGTGGTCGCGGATGTTCAGCAGCGCGTAGTATGCCACACTCACCACTCGCTCGCGCGGGTCTCGTTCAACCTGGCCAAAGGTGAAAAGCTGTTCGAGAAACACCGTGCCCAAGCCCGTCTCTTCACTGAGTTCCCGCTGCGCCGCGACCTCGATCGTCTCGTCGATTTCCACAAACCCGCCCGGCAACGCCCAGCTTCCCACAAACGGTTTGCCGCCGCGCTCGATCAAGAGAACTTTCAGATCCTCGTCGTCGAGCCCGAAAACAACACAATCCACGGTCAACGCCGCTCGGGGGTATTTATATGTGTAAGGCATGGTTGAAAGACTTAAAAATCATCGGTCATAATCGTGCCACGAATTCGTCCAACTCGCCCAGTTCGCGCCCGAAGCCGCCGGAGAGGATGGGGAAGCGGCACCAGGTTTTGGGGTCCAGGTTCTCGTCGTCGAGGTGGAAGGAGGGTGCGTATCGTTCGCGTTTCCACTGGTTTCGACACCAAAGCCGGAAGAAGCGTCGTACCCATTGATGCAATTGTTCAACACTGTAATCCGTTGCCGTGTTTTCGCCGAATTGCGATCGCAAAAGCCGAAAGACCTCGATGGGCGATTGCTTGTCGCGAATGGTTGCCCGCTCGGCCACGTCGAGAACCTCGTAGGGCATGAGGTCGTCTTCGTCGGTTTGTCCGGCTTCGCTTGGTCGAAGCTCGGCGGTAGGCTCCAGGCAGTTGACGGCCGCAAGTGCGGGTATGGGGTACAGGCCCAGCGGCCCTTGCTTTTCCAGCCAAACCAGCCAGCGTCGCAAAAACGCCTTGTCGATACCGGCGATGGGGCTCAGCCCGCCACAAGTATCGCCGTCCATGGTGGCGTAGCCCACGGCCGCCTCACTGCGATTGCTGGTGGCCAGCAACAAGGCGCCCTTGACGTTCGCCAGCAGCCATACGCTGGGCCCGCGCACTCGTGCTTGGATGTTCTGCAAGGACACGTCGTCTGTTTCCCAGGTCAACTCGCGGCCCAAAACACGCTCCATGGCGGAAACGTAGCCTTCGACCCAATCGTCGATTTCCAGGCAGGACATCTTCGCGCCCAGGGCATCGGCCACCGCCATGGCGGCATTGCGAGTGGTCTGGCTGCTGTTTTTCGACGCCTGGTAAACGCAGTGCAAAAGCCGCTGGGTTAGGCCCCGCGGGGAATCCGCTTCGGCAAGCCCGGGTATATGGGAGAGCGCTTTGACGTACGCTTCAGGGCCGATCTCATCGCAAGCAAGCGCCGTCATCAAAGACACCTGGGCGGCAACGGTCGAGGAATCGGCCCCGCCGCTGAGACTGACCACGAAACCGCGCGAGCGGCTCTTGCGGAGATAATCGAAAAGCCCCAGCCCCACCGCGCGGGTGAACTCCTCTTCCTTGATCCGCCGGCTGCTTTGCCAGGGTGCCGCCTCGGCTTGCGGCGTTTCCGGCTCGATGTCGGGCCAGGCGAAATCGCAACTCACCAGCGTGCGAACCTTCAGAGCGGGACCGCTTCCCTGCGGAAATCCGCCTCTTTCGGGAATGCCGGGCTGAAAGTTGGTCGACCTGGCCCGCGCCATTCGTATTGCCGCGGTGTCGATGACCGCCGTGGTTAAGTGCAGCGGCGCGAACGACAAACGCGGCCCCTCTGCCAAAAGCTGTCCGCAAGAGGCCAGCAAAGCGCCGCCGTCGTAGATCGAACGCCCCGCCTCGTTGCCCAACAGGTTGGCGAAAACATAGCCCACCCCGAACGCCCGCGAACCCTCCAGCACCAGCCGCTTGCGGATCTCGGCTTTGCCGAAGGCGAAATGGCTGGCGCTGGGGTTAAGGATGATGTCCACGCCGTCGAGCGACATGCGGCCGGCCGGGCGATTGGCCACCCAGGCCTCTTCACAAATCTCGAAACCCAGTTTCACGCCCGCGCAATCGAAAACCATGTCGCCGACGGGGTATTGTTCGTCGTTCAAATTGAGCGTGTCGCAAACACCTTCGGGCCAAGCCCCAAACCAACGCGGTTCGTAATGCAAACCGTCGCCGGCCAGGAACCGCTTGGCGGAAAAACCGGCAATGCGGCCGTCGACCACCAGGACCGCCGTGTTGTACAGCCGGTTGCGATGCAAGAGCGGCAGGCCCAGGCTGACGATCATCCCCGCGGTCGTCGGCAGAATCTCTTGCAAAACCTCGCTCGCCGTCCCCGCCAAGCTCTGGCTCTGGAAAGCGTCCTCGCAGCCGTAGCCGCAAATGCACAACTCGGGCAAACACAGCAAGCTGACCCGCTGCGCCCGGGCCGCCTCGATGGCGCTCAATATGTTTTGCTTGTTGCCGGGCCAATCCATGGGCGTTTGGTTCAACACGGCCGCCGCAACCTTGACGCGGGTCATTGTTTGGAGGTCCTTCTAGCTCTGAGTATCAGTTCCGTTTTCCGCCGGTGCAATCCCTCTTCCAATCCGGCCGGATATTCGTGGGGGTTTTCGAACCGTTTTACGCCGCTGTGGAACATTTTCAGTTGTTCCGCGGCGCGACTGCGGCTCTCCTGCAACGAAGGGGTCTGGTAAACGCTTTTGCCACCGCGAAATAACGGCACCAAAAGGTCTTCGCCGCGGTCGACCGCCGCGATCTTCTTTCGGCGGTTGGCGTCGGCCGGGTCGACTATCGTGCAAACGTCGTGAGGCAGAGCCCTTTGTGTATCATAGATCACATCGCCCACGGCCTCTCGGCCGTCGTGGCAGCGACGCACCTGCAAAATCCCCGGGCTGGAAACTTTTGCCGTCTGCTCTGAAACTTTTACGCAATCTCGCCATGGCCCGTCCTTGTCGCGCACGGCGGACAGCTTATAGACGCCGCCCAAGGCCGGCTGGTCATGGGCCGTGATCAGACGAGTTCCCACGCCCCACACTGAAATCTTGGCCCCTTGGCTCTTGAGGCTGGCGATAAGGTGCTCGTCCAGATCGTTCGAGGCCACGATTGCGGCCTTTTCCAATCCGGCCTCATCCAGAATTCGCCTGGCCTCGATGCTCAAATAGGCCAGGTCGCCGGAATCCAGGCGGATGCCGATCATCTCCTGGCCCTGGCGACGAAGCATGTGGCCGACCTCGGCCGCGCGACGAACGCCCTCGAGCGTGTCGTATGTGTCGACCAGAAAAACGCAATTGTTGGGCATCGCTTCGGCGTAAACGCGAAAGGCCTCCAGCTCGTCGCCGAAACACATCACCCAACTGTGCGCGTGGGTGCCCCGCACGGGGATACCGAAAAGTCGACCGGCCATGACGTTCGATGTCGCCGCGCATCCGCCCAGATAGGCCGCCCGGCTGGCCGACAAGGCGCCGTCGATACCCTGTGCCCTGCGCAACCCAAACTCCAGCACCGGCTCGCCTTGAGCGGCCATGGCTACGCGAGCGGCCTTCGTGGCGATCAGTGTCTGGAAGTTGATGGCGTTTAGCAACATGCTCTCGACGATCTGGCCCTCGATCAACGGCCCGCAAACGCGAATAAGCGGCTCGTGCGGAAAAACCACGGTCCCCTCGGGAATGCCGTCCACATCGCATCGGAACGTCAAGTTGCCCAAATAATCGAGAAATCCTGGATCAAACAACTCCTGCCCATCGTTCCCCTCCAACGTAGCCAAGTACTCTATGTCGTCGAGGTTGAAGTGTAGATTCTCCAAGAAATCCATGGCCAACGACAGCCCGGCCGCCAGGGTAAAACCGCCTCGAAAGGGATTAGATCTGAAAAACAAGTGAAAAACGCCCCACCGATCCTGTAAGCCTGCCTTCCAATACGCATTGGCCATTGTCAACTCGTACAGGTCCGTGAGCAAACTCAAAGTCGGGCGGTAAAGTTGGTTAATCATGTCGATTCCGATAGACTTTCAAAACCATGTGAAACTACGTAAGCATCGCCGACTGGGAAGCTTGGTTCATCCTGGCTAGCGTTTGAACCGTTCCAGCCCGGATTATTCATGAGCCGGTATTTTCGCTTGAAATACTAACCCGAAGCGCAAGCGAAGGGCGGGAAAACAGGGGAAAACGCTGCACGTCCCTTCGCTTGCGCTTCGGGTTAGTGTGGTTCATGAATAATCCGGGCTAGGGCTACTGGTTAATCATAGTGTCACATAAACACTAAGTCAAGATTCCCAAAATGTCAAGACGACCTTCCCCACGTCTAGTGGACACCCAGTTCAGGTGGTTACACGACGAGATTCCAGGGAAGGAATTGGGGTGTTGGCCCCCGAGGGTAGAAAAAAGCCCTGCAAGCATTCGCCGTAACTGCTTGCGGGGCTTTACTTAGAATAGTGAGGCTGCAGGGACTCGAACCCTGGACCTACGGATTAAAAGTCCGTTGCTCTACCAGCTGAGCTACAACCTCTAAAAGACTTATTTTCTTAGTGTTTTTGGTGTTTTGTTTGGGTATTCAAAAACCAGATTCATACCCGTTCTGACACCACCTGGTTTATCGACCTGGGGCGATGCCAGATAAGTAATCATAGCGGCAAAAACCTTTTAAGCAAACCCGCCAAGCCATATCCTATATTTTCCACTGTTTTCGCACCCCATCAACAGGTGGGACAAGAAGAACGGCGAGGGCCTTATTATCAGCAACGACTTGATTCAAGTCCGCAATCAACTGGGCATATCACGTTAGGGGTCGTGGCTCTCAGCGGCTTTTAGAGCGGGGCAAGATCGTATGCCTCAGAACAAGATTCCGGCACAACGCATTTGGATTGTTGTCCGTTATGCTGGAAAATGCGGTTTCGGCCAGCCGTTTTGGCGTCGTAGAGCGCTTCGTCGGCGCGGGCCAGCAGGGACTCGGGCGTGTCGCCTTGCAGCACGCCGGTTACGCCGCCGCTGATGGTGACGGACAGCTTCCCGGCGATACGAGCGCGGATGCGGTCGGCGAAAATGGCGGCTCCTTCGACGCTGGTTTGCGGCATAATAACGACGAACTCTTCGCCGCCGTAGCGGGCCACGGTATCGGTTTCGCGGGCACAATCGTCGAGCAGGCGGGCGACCTCTTGCAGAATATGATCGCCCTGGATGTGGCCTTGCGAATCGTTCACTTTTTTGAAGTGATCGATGTCGAACATCGCCAGAGTGAAGCTGGCATCGTAACGCTGTTTCATGGCAAATTGTGAGTTGAGCGTTTCGTCCAAGGCGCGACGGTTGGCCACGCCGGTGAGCGGATCGGTGCGCACATCGGTAAAGGTCATGAGGTTGCCCGACTGCTGGCGAATCTCATCGTAGGCAGAGGCGATTTGCGTTGCTAGCTGCATCGTGGGACGAAGCATCTCTTCGGCCTCGCGGCACAATTCGCGCCAGGCCTCTTCGTGTTTACAAACGCTCAATTGCGAAACGCGTTGCTTGAACTTGTTGATTCTTAGCTGGTGTTTGGAAAGCTGCTTTTTGATTAGTGCCGAGACGTTTTCCAGATCGCGAGCAACCATTTGGGCACGGCGAAGATCGCGGCGGGATTGGCTCACTACTTCCGTGTTTCTGGGGTTCTTGTAGCGACCCAGAACATAGGCGATAACAACGGCAACTGCCAAGATGGCAAGCTTCAAATCGGTGGGCAGCATTCCGCCCAAGGAGTCGAGAAATGCAAAACAGGGCACAACTTGTGGCACTGGAAAGCATAGTGATGGGGAGCAAAACACGGGCAGCCTCGAAGGATAAGGGCTATGGACATTGAGAGCAGAAGGGCCTAATACCCTGCGCGTGAGCCAAAGCCCTTTAGGCAAATAAACCCAATGGCAATGGCGACGACCACGGCAATGATGTATTCCTGCGTACCCATCCGTTCAACGTGGTGAACGATCTCTCTAAAGTATTTTCCCATTTGATGGTTTAGCGACTAATGCATTTGTTAACTTACGAACAACATTACCCCTATAAAATAAACGTAGTTCATGAACCACGCACGAGGCGTTGATATGGCCTGTTTGAGGCCAACATATCGGGGCGGCATTGGTTATACGCCCGCGGCATTCGTGATAATCCGCGTTGCCCGCGCAACCGGTCTTTGAGCCCGCGAGATTCTTCACGCAAGCGCCTCAGCAAAAGTGGTTCTTCGCCCATTTTAAGGGGTAATCTGAAGTCACCCACTAAATTCCGCGAAGCCCCCTTTTTTCTGGATACAGTCCCAAGACACTCTGCGCCGAAGCCTCGCATATCCCCCGCTCTGTGATCAGCCCCGTGACCAGGCGAGCCGGGGTTACGTCAAAAGCGTAGTTGGCGGCGGGGCTCTTCGCGGGCGTCAGCAAAACCCGTTTGATTTCGCCGTCATGCAGGCCCTCAATGCAGCGCACTTCCTCGCCGTCTCGCTGTTCGATGGGCATCTCTTTCACGCCGTCTCGCATCACCCAGTCGAAGGTGGAAGAGGGAAGGGCCGCATAGAAGGGAACCTTATTATCAGCAGCGGCCAATGCTTTGAGGTAGGTACCGACTTTGTTGCCCACGTCACCCGTGTATGTAGTACGATCGCTGCCGACGATGACGAGATCGACCAGGCCGTGCTGCATGAGGTGGCCGCCTACGTTGTCGGCGATGACGGTATGAGGGATTCCATGCTGGGCAAGTTCCCATGCCGTAAGACGAGCGCCCTGATTGCGAGGGCGGGTTTCATCGACCCAAACGTGAATCTTGATGCCGCGATCGTGGGCGGCATAGATGGGCGCCGTGGCCGACCCATAGTCCACAAAGGCCAACCAACCCGCGTTGCAATGGGTGAGAATGTTGACGGTCTCGCCCTTTCTACTTCTGCTTATCTCTTCAACAATCGCCACGCCGTGCTCGCCGATGCGCCGGCAGAAATCGGCATCTTCGTCGGCGATAGCTTTCGCGGTTTCCAAGGCAGTTTGAATTCGGACATCGATGTCGCCTTCCACCGCGGCGATAGCTTGCAATTGTCGCTCCACGGCCCAGGCCAGGTTGACGGCCGTGGGTCGGGTTTGCTTGAGCTTTTCACCGTCGGCGGCCAGCGCTTCCATAAAGGACTCGCTGGCCGCCCGCAAAGCGGCGAGATACATGCCATATCCGGCCGCGGCGCCAATCAACCCCGCGCCACGCACATGCATATCCTTGATAGCCCACGCCACATCATCCAGCGTGGCGAGATCCTCGATCACAAACTTGTGCGGCAAATGGCGTTGATCGATAACCTGCACAACATGGGGGTTGTCTTCTTTTATCCAAATCGTGCGATAGTGTTTTCCGTCAACATTCATAATTGTTTTTCAAGTTCCACCACAATACACCGTAAGCCCACATCGAGCGCCTGCCGTCCGCCACCCTTGCGGCAGTGGATGGCGATTGTGTTGGGTCCTTTGCTGAATAGCGCCATTTGTTCCTTGTCCAGCGGCAACTCACGATATCCCGGCGTACTGCCGGTGAGCTTTATCAGCGACTTCCCGTTCACAAAAATCTCGGTGTTTCCGGCGTGGTAATATCGTAGAACGATTTGCAGGGGGTGGGGCGGAAGCTGGGCTTGCGTCCGCAGCCAGATGTGGGGCGTGGTCCAGGGCGTGGCGACGCGAATGCGGGCCTTGATCGGCCGGCCGAAACCGCTTGTGCCGGTCGCCCAGCGGGAATCGTCGGGCGCGGTTTTCGAACCGTGTGGCGCCGCCCATTTCGGTCCCGGATCGTCGGTCGTAAAACGCCACTCGTGGCCGCCGGACTCCGCCGTTTCGATGGTAGCGACCTGCCGGGCTTCGTCCCAAAGCCGGTCCACGGTCAGCGGTTCGGTCGAGGTCCAGCCGGGCGGTTGAGACAATTTTCGGGCGGTCTCGATTATAATCGTGGGATCGATGGGGTATCGACCGGTCCGCTCGCCGAAAAGACTGATGCCTGCGCCTTCCGCCGAGACGGTATTGGGCACCGCCCGAAACGTAAGCGTGAAGGACGGATCGTTGCATAGCTTCTGGCGCAGGGCGTGACGGCGCGTGAGGTCCGTATTCTTCCGCACGAGGTAGCCGAAACTGCCGTGCTCGAAACGGTTCTGATGAGAAAGTACGCCGCGCGAATCGGCCGGATCGTCGGGCAGGTCCAACTGCCAAAGCTGCTCGCCCAAAAGCGAAACGGTAATGCGGCCCGGATGCTTCTGCTCCTCGGTTTGCGGGCAGTCCAAGCGCCTGCGCACGGAAGGCCAATCCAGCCGCTGCTGGTCCGATTTCGTCGCCAGCTCGGTCAGCAACGTGAATTTGGCGGGGATCGCCTTGCGCACAAAAAAGGGTAAGGAGATGCGATACGCGACGCGGCAGCTTCCCAGGCCGATAAACTTGCCGCGACGTTGCAGCCAATGGCCGAGGGGATGGCGCGAGCCGAACGACGAAAAATCATCCGGATCAAAACGCACCGCCACGCGATTGGTCCCCAGAACCTCCACCCGCGGCGAACGGGTGACGGACACCGTTTCGCCGTTGGGCAGCATCTTGGTCGAAATCGGCCGCACGATGAGGTTAATATAATTCGCCCCCAGCCGCTGTCCTTTCTCGTCCAACAGTTCCAGGGTCAAAGCGCCCACAAACGGCCGGTCGGTGGGAACCGTCACCCGTAGCGGCTTTTGGAAGGTCACGTCGTATTGCCGCCAAACCACGGGCCGCTCTCTGGCCGGGGTTTGCACGGCCCGGCCGATGTTGTCGGTGCCCACGATCCGCCAACGCAGCCGTGGATCGCATCGCCGTTGGGAATAATGGCTCACGAAAACCGGCACGGTAAAAGTCTCTTGCGGCGTCACCTCGAAAACGGGCGGGGCGTCGAAACCGATAAAGTCGGCGCCTTGCAGATCGCCCACGCGCATGCCCGGCACAAACGCCCCGTAGCCGAACTCCTTGGGCGAACGGTCGTAGTTCACCAGCCCGTTGTGCTCCCATTCGACGTCGGCCAGTTCGGTGTAGACATAGCCCTGAATCAGCCCATGCCGCCGCAACTGGGTGGTCAAAAAACGGAACCCCCAGGAAATATCGCGATCGCCGCCCGCAGCGCCCACGGCCCCGTACTCGGAAACCAGCAACGGCTCGCCGCCTTGCGTCTTGCCGGCGACGTAATTGACCGACGAACCGGGATAGGTTCCGCGAACCATGCCGGCGATAGCCCGCCCGGCCCCAGCGTGGTCGTCGATGTAAAAGTGCCAGGAGTTGATGTCGGTCTTCACATGGTCGCCCAAAACGGGCGAATTGTCTTCGATCAGCCGCGACGGATCGAGCTTGTCCTTCACCAGCGTCCACATCCGCAAAACCCAATCCTGGGCTTGTTTGTCGCTTTTGAATTTGTGGCGGCCCAGCCCCCAACTCTCGTTGAAAAGGCACCAGGCGATGATCGAAGGATGGTTGCGGTCGCGGATAATGGTCGCCCGCATGGTCTTCTCCCAAGCCGCCTTCGAGCGGGCCGTATGCTCAAAAGCACAAGGCATGTCCGCCATCAGCATCAGGCCCATGCGGTCCGCCCAATACAAACGCCGCGGCTCTTCCGCCTTAATGTGGATGCGGAGAAAGTTGCAGCCAAGATCTCGGGCGATTTGCATGTCACGCTGCATGAAGCGGTCGCTAGGCGCAGTGCAGATGCCCTGCGGATTGAACGACTGGTCCAAGACGCCGCGGAGATAAACCGGTCGCCCGTTTAGCAGTATCATCTGGCCGCTCGAACCGCCGTGCTTCTTTCGCCCGATGGTGCGCAAGCCGAAATATGTATGAACCGTGTCCACCGACGCCGAATCGTCGCTCTTCGAATCGTAGCTGCCCAGCCGCAGGTCGAGATCGTAGAGATGCGGGTCCGCGGGCGACCATGTCTTCGGCCGCGGCACTTCCAACGTGGTCCATATACGTCCCTTCCCTCCGGACATTCTTGTGCGCACAAGGCGAGTGGGAAACACCTTGCGAGGCGAGCTTAACTCGATGTGCAGGGGACGTTCGGCGGCCGTTTTTTTGCCGCCGGCTTTTTTTGTATCGAGCAGAGCAACCTCGATGTCCAGCGACCAGATTCCCCCGATGTGACGCGGCGTCATGCGCAAGTTGCTGATATGCAGGGCCGGACGCGCTTCCAGCCAGACGGTTTGCCAGATGCCGCTGGTGGGCGTGTACCAAGTGGAAACCTGCTTGCCCAAGACCTGCTGGGGATCGGTGGGATCTTGGACGCGAACCACGATGCAAATCTCTTCGCCGGGCACGGCCAAATCGGTGACGTCGAACTCGAAAGGCGTATAGCCGCCCTGGTGCCGGCCCAGAGGCTTGCCGCCCACCCAAACCCGCGACTCCCAATCGACGGCACCGAATCGCAGCCAAATCCGCTTGCCCGCGAAAGACGGAGGCACCGTAACACGGCGACGATACCAGCCGATATTCTTGTTCGAACCGCTTTTGCGGGAAAGATCCTTGTTCACGCCCTGCCGGCCGACGCCCGAGAGTGGGCTCTCCCAGCAGAAGGGCACGGTTATCTTGCGGTCGAAATCCGCAGTGTGCGGCGAATCCTGCCAATTTTCGCCCAGACCGCGATCTTCAGGATCGAAGCGGAATTGCCAGGTGCCGTTGAGATTGAGCCAGTCATCGCGCCTGAAGTCCGGTCTGGGATGCTCCGGTCTGGGTTGCTCGGGTGTGGGTTGCTCGGGTGTGGGTTGCTCGG
>SDBV01008333.1_pt1 | contig 14020 bp, 19 predicted proteins | sample 2277081 | NCBI WGS metagenome assembly SDBV01 (sample SAMN10402039, study PRJNA504765) | marine sediment metagenome | isolation source: marine sediment core GS10_PC15, 223 cmbsf | place: Arctic Ocean: Southern Knipovich Ridge | collected 2010 | reverse complement strand
CGTGGACCTTCCGAAACTTCGACTTGTCCCTCGGGGTGCGCATGTCGCCACCTTTCCCACCCCCTCCACAGAGTGGTATCGGCACGCGTGCCCGGCGACTGTAGGCGAATTCTGCGGCGCTAGACCTGCGGTCGGGTGAAAGTGCTCCACCTTCATAGGAGGGCAGAAGCGGCATACTGGTCCCGGGGGGTTGAAGGGGCCGGGCCGTGAACTGCCTCGAGGTGGCCATGAGACACGCGATTCTGGGGCTTCTGGAGCGGGGGTGGTCCGAGCGGCGGATCGCCCGCGAGCTCGGGGTCAACCGCAGGACGGTGAGGCGCTACGCGCGTCTGGCCGCGGCCGGCCAAAGTGCACCGAACTCCTCGAGCACCGCGAGGAAGGACAGCTCCTGCGATTCCACAGGAGGCTCGAACGGCTGGACCTGATCGTGCACGGCTTCGAGGCGAGCTACCAGTCGGTGAAGCGCTTCTGCCGGCGGCTGGGCGCGAGACGCGAGCTCCCGTTCCGCCGCATCGAGGTCGAGCCGGGCGCTGAGGTCCAGGTCGTGCCTCGCTTTGCAGGAATACTCGGGGATGGGATGCGAGTAGGCCCCAGGGGCTTGCGCACACCCCATCTCGCCGCCACTTGGTGGCTACTACCGCCGACCCCATGGGCTCAGACGTTGCGGCCGCGTGACCGGAAAGTCAAGACACTCCCAAGTGGAGGCCCATTTCCGAGAACCTATGTTTTCGGAAATGGGTCGGGAGGGGGCTGGCTGCCAGGGGCATTACCGTCACCCGTGCCGACATGTCCTTTCACCGTCCGCTCGTATGCGCTACGCTCATCAGCAGCCGGTGCACGGGGGAGGTGGAACTTGACGAAGAGGGCGCCGAAGGCAAAGAAGAAGAGTCGGTCCCGAAAGGCGAAGGCCAAGAAGAAGCAGGTCAGGAGGAGACCGGCGAGGGCCGCAAGGAGACCCAGGGCAGAGACAAGAGCCGCGCCGATCGAGAACGTGGCCTATCACGAGGCCGGTCACGTGGTGATCGCCATGGTGCGCGACCTCGCCGTCAACGACGTCACGATCCGGCCGAGTCGCGACTACCTCGGGTGTGTCCGGAAACCGAGCCCGATGATGTACGACAGGTCTACGCGCACACAGTGCCGCGAGATCGTGGAGGATTTCATTGTCTCGTCGTATGCCGGCTTCGAGGCCGAGCTGCTGCTCAGTGAGGACGCCAAGGAGGAGCTCTCACAAGACGACTTCACGTCGGCGTTCAATATGCCGCGCGAGTTCGAGATCGCAGTACGTGGTTGTTCCTGTGTCGGGGATGAAGCATACATGCGCTATCTCGATCGTCGGCGGCGCGAAGCAAGAGCCCTGGTCGTGCAACACCAGGACGTGATCAGGAAGCTGGGACAGGCTCTGCTCAAGCGGAAGACGATGACGGCCGACCAGGCTAAGAAATGCGTCGGGAAGTATCTCCCTGATATAGATGATTGAGGCCGCGCAACGTCTGGCCCAGGCGTCGGCGCGACGGTCGGTCGGGCGCGGAGAGCCGATCGTCGCTCAAGAAAAAGGTGTCAATCCCGCACGAGGGCGGGCTCCGTGGACCCATGCTAGGCTGTGTCTGATAATACGCTAAAGGTGGGTGTCGTCAACGCTCGATATAACCTACGGGACAGTCCTCAGCCCGTAGGGAGGTGGAGCGATGCGGCGGCACGAACTGGCGGACGAACAGTGGGCACTTATCGAAGACATGTTTCCCCCCAACGGGGAGAGGCCGGGGCGACCGTGGCGGGATCATCGGGCCATGGCGAACGCCATGTTCTGGATTCTGTCCACGGGTGCGCCGTGGCGCGATCTCCCCGAGCGCTTCGGTCCGTGGCAGACGGCCTACCATCGCTTCAACACTTACCGTGTCGACGGGACGCTGGACAAGATTCTGGCGCGGCTGCAGGTGAAGCTCGACGAGAACGGATTGATCGACTGGGAGCTTTTCTGCGTGGACGGGAGCTCGGTGCGTGCACACCGCGCCGCGGCAGGCGCGAAAAAAGGGGGGCGGAAGACGAGCCCCAGGACCACGCTCTGGGCCGTTCCCGCGGGGGCTGGGGCACCAAGCTTCACGTAGTCACCGACGGTGAAGGGACGGCGCTCGCCGTCCACGTGACGCCGGGCCAGCGTCACGAGTCGACGCAGTTCGAGACCGTCCTCGATGCCGTACGCGTTCCGCAAGCCGCCGGGCCGCCGAGGAAGAGGCCTGCCGCGGTGGCGGGCGATCTGGCCTACGCCGTCGAGCATGCCCGCGGGTGGCTCAAGCGGCGCCGCATCGAAGACGTAATCCCGACGAAGTCAGACCAGCGACGGCGACCAGGATTCGACAAGGAGAAATATCGCAGGCGTAACGTGGTCGAGCGATGTATCGGATGGATCAAGGAGTTCCGTCGCGTCGCCACTCGCTACGAGAAACTCGCGGTGAACTACCTGGCGATGGTGAAACTGGCCATGATGCGGCGATACTTCAGGCTATTATCAGACACAGCCTAGTCAACACAGCCCCGATTTCGAGCGCCGGCCCGGCCTCGGAGAAGGCGACATGTACGCGCCGCTCCACAGATACCCGAGCAATGTTTGTGGACCGTCGGCCGCCGCCCGATCGAATTCGCGACGTATTCGGCGCCGACGGCTGCTGCCGCCTCCCCAGTTCGCCAGTATCTCGGCCCGAGTCTGTCTGACCGTCTCCTGATAACGACACAGCGACTCCTGGCGGCGTACCTCCTCGGCCTTGACGGACTCCGCCTCCTCGCGCCATAGGCTTGCGAGTTCCTTCACGGCTTCCGCCGTGCGTCGGTCGGGGATCTCGACGCTGATCCTCTTGCGGGCCACTTCGGGGTCGTCGACGCGAAGACGGAGGCGCCACGGGCCGTCGCCATCACACCGCCGGGGGCGAAGGCTGAGCTGCGTCACCAGATACGGCCGCAACTCAACGAGACGATCCAGCAGACGACGAGGGATGCGGTCCTCGAAGCGGCACGCCGCCGCGGAGTCGTCAGGCTCCGGCGTGTCGAACTCAGCATGGTCGTCGTGTGGAGATGCCGTCATACCCTCGATCCCGTCTTCGCCTTCTTTCTGGGTTTGCCCTTGTCCTTGCGCGACCGCTTGGCCTTCGCCTCGTCGATCGGCACGATCTTGCCGTCGGGGGTGCTGCGACGCGCGATCGCGGTGAGATGCCGTATTCTCGCGTAGCGCTCGGCCGATTCGAGCAAGAAGCGCACCGTCCGCTCGACGCGCGCGGCGTCCTCTTCGATCCCCTTCGGGAACTGGCGCGCTCCCCAGCCTCGTTCCGTCGATGCCAGCTTCATCCGCAGTGCGATCTGGCTCCTCATGAGCATCTCGATGGAGACGGCCACGATCTCATTGAAGGTCGTGTCGAGCGCTTGCCATACGTTATCACGGAGGGCGGTGTCGAGCGTCTTTCTGAAGGCGGTGAGGGTCGAGCCCCAAAACGACGGCCCGTTGTTCCGCTCCAGGAGCATGTCGGCCATGGCCTTCTCCAGGAGCTCGATGGGCGTCTCCTTAGACACGCCTTCGGCCTTCCGCTTGCTCCCACTCATCGGCACCCTCTTTCCTTCGGGCCGGCGAACCTGACCAGCCCAAGTCCTTCGATGCGCCACGGATCACGACGGGGCCCGACTGCACGCCAGCGCGCACGCAGGCCGGCGTAACTCAGGTCGATGGCCCCGTTCACGTCGACGTCGTCGTCCTCGGCGGCCGTGGCCGGCGGGGCACGCGCCCGATCCCAACAACAATGTGAGGCGCGTCGGAAAGACACTGGCCGGCGACCCCGGACCGATGCGCGCGAGGTCCAGGGCCGGCCTCCTTCCGGCGCGCGGTCAGGGAGCCTGTTCCTGCTGAACCGCTTCGCCCTGTCCCTCGTCCTGCACGCCGTTATCAGCGGCCAGCTGCGGGAACATCGCCTCGAAGTCGCCGATCACCTTCCCCATCTGGAAGAGCATCTTCTCCGCCGCCCTCACGTTCGGCATGGATTCCCGGATCTCGGCTTCGAGGCTTTCGCGCGTCGCAGCAGACATAATGTCCTTCTTCTGCACGTAGATCTCTACCGCTTCGATGGCCCGCGTGACGACTTTACACACGCTCTCGGACATGGTGTTGAAACTGCGAATCATCGACAGCGCCTGAGCGTCCCCGGGGCGCGCCCGCTTGTCCGTCTTGCCCTTCCTCTTCCTGAGCTCGGCGTTCGTCTTGACGACTGCGCGTCTGAGGTCGTCGCTGGTGTCGAACTCGCCGGCCTCATATCGCTGGTCGAGTGCGGTCCTCGCCTCGTCGTCGCGGACGGTGAGGCGGGTCGAGATGTCGCGCCACGAACGCTCCTGCCTCTTCAACGTCTCCAACTCCTCGGGAGACGTGGCCTTGTAGAAGGCGATGCATTGGTAGACCGTGCGGAGGTGCTCGTCGAGCGCTCGGGCCGTATCGGCGACGGTAGCTGAACCATAGTACCGGTCGTGCGGCGCCGTCTTTGCCCCGTCGACTATGCGAGCCGCCACGCGGCCAACGCCATAGCGGTATTGCAGAATGTCGTCGTAGAGGCGGCGTCTGCGAGCCCTCAGCTCCCTGACGTCCTTCCGGAAAGCCACGTCGGCCGCCTGGAGCATCTCCTTCGGAGTGCGCGGGGCCGGCGGAAGGGGCTTGCAGGCCGGCGGTGGCGGGAGCGCTGGCTGCCGGCCAGGGCCGCCGGAACGGCCGGGGGTGCTCGTACGACCCTCGCTACGTCGTCCAGTAGACATCGTGTGGACTCCTTTCCATGACGGCGGTCGTCGAAAGCCGAGACGATCACCTCTTCCTGCTTGGCCAGAGCGGGGTCTAACAAGCCAAGTCCGCGGCAGCAGACGAGACTGGCATCGGACTCCGCGACGGCCTTACGGTACTACCGAGGCGTAGCTGTGCTACGCCCGTCGGCGCATGTCGCTGAGCTTGCGTGCAGCGGAATTGGACCACTCGCCGCCGAAGGCGAGCTCGCCACGGTCGTAAGGGCCGTATACCTTACTGATGTAGTACGGGGCTCCACCCCGGCGGCGGTCGTACGGAACGATCAAGGCGTCGCCGGCAAGTTCGCGCCAGTCGGCGACGGCCTCGGGTATCGACAGCTGACTGCAGTCTGCCAAGAGAAGGTGAAAGTGCGGCGCATGCCGACGCTGCCATTCGGTGCCAACGACGTGGCGGCAACCCGCATGACCCCTGTCCACGTAGCGTCGCCCGAACCGACGTTGGTTTCGGTGGTGCAACCACTGCCGCAGGGCGAGTCTCGCGCGTTCGACCGACAAACGGCGCCGAAACGTCAGGTGGCAAAACCAATTCCAGTCGAATGTGGCGAGGAAGTCGCCCCAGACTCTGACCACGCGTCGGCCGTCGTCGTCGAGCTCGGGATCGCCGGACGACGGCGTGACAGGCGACGTGCGGGCTGCGACGGTCTTTCTGGCGCGCCTCACTTTGCCCCTTGGCGCTGTCCCAACGGCAGATCTGTAGGTCCGGGAGCTCTCGGCCATCGTTCGTCTCCGTCGAGGGTCCGCGTCTCGATATCTGCCTGCGCCTCGAAAGAACCCTTGACAGCACGGCCCCGCCTGGTAGTATTTACGCGCTGCGGGGGCATGCCGCACTGGGGCATCCTACCGCGGACAGGCAGTGGGAGTCAAGAAGAAAATGCCCACAAGTAGAGAAAGACTGATGGCCATCTTCGCCGCGCTCCGGTTCCGGGACTGGACGCAGCTCGCACGGGATCTACGCGTCAGCCGAGACCACCTGGTCGCCATCCGCGGCGCGCGAGAATCAGGGGTCGGCTTCAAGTTGGCGATTCTTGTCGACAACATTCTCGGGCCGCGCTACGAGTGGGTGCTGAATGGCACTGGGAGCGTGTTTGACGCTGAGAAGGTTCCCGCCAGGTACCGCCCGATCTTCGAGACCATGGACTTCGTCATCTCGGACCTGCTGCGCCAGCGACTCGGCCCGGGCGAGGGACTGCCCGTCTTCGAGAACCTGGAGGCTGTCACCACGAAACTGCCTGAGCTTCCGGTCGAACTGCCCCCCGACAAGATACCTGCGAACGTCCTGGGCTCCACCGAACCACTCACGCGAATGACGTGGCTCGCCTACCAGCGCCGGGCGGCGGCGCTCCTCGGCGCGACGATCGGCGACGCCTTCTTTGTCAAGGTTGACGACGGGATGAAAAAGGCTCTGGACACGCGTGCGGAGGATTACGCGCTGTTCGCCTATGCAAACTGGTTCGGGGAGAGGTTCCGGCCGGCAGAAGGAGACTCGCTTGTGTGCATGGTGGAGTCTGCCGGGAAGCGTCGCCTCATGAAGATGAACGTTGTGGCCGTCGAGGAGAATGGAGGCGAGGAGCGTCAGGTCGAGAGCGGGGTTCTCGTTGCCTCCGGCGGGAACACCCGCGCTGTATTGCGTCCGGCGACGAAGACGAGACTGGTGCGCGGCGAGTCTCTCGCGGCTGTGGTGGTACGGGTCGAGAGAGACCTGGCCTGAGTCATGATGGCGAGCTGGAGCCCGTCCCGCGGCAGGCTCGGGGACGGGCGCGACGCGGGACGGTCCCGCGGCGTGAGGAACGCCTGCACGGTTGAGCGCCCGAGGAGCATCGAGGCAATGATGCTGCGGCGGACCGGTCATTCTCAGAGTCGTGCGAGGATGGACCATGAGCCGCCGGAAGACCTCACCGCGCGCTGAAACAGCTCGGCCGAAGGCGCAGAAGAGTGAGCCTTCGTCCTCCAGCTCGGGACGATGCCTCCGCGTCGTTCCGCCCAGTCCCGAGGCCGACGCCGTTGATGCCGTCAGCGAGTGGGTAAAGCGCTACGGCGAGAAGCACCGCTACAAGAGGATCAGCGCTCCGGGCTTGAACGACGGCCGGCTCGGAGGGGTGACGATCTACGAGCGCGGCCCCAACATCCTCCTGCACTGGTTCGAGAACGGCAGGAACACGACCGACACGATCAAGACGTCGGAATACGACGATGTTCTGACCGAGGCGCTCCTGCGCGCCGCCGAGATCAACAGGCGTCTGTCGAACGGGCGATCACCGGACGGTGTGGACGGTTCGGACGGTGCCGACCCGCCCCTGTCTGCATGCATCTCATGTGGGGGTACCCGATTCTGGCAGCTCGACGGCGGCCCGATCACCTGCTTTACCTGCCATCCACCGGCTAGGCCCGAGGTCGTGACGTGGATCGACGTAGAGGGCAAGACGGAGGCCCCCGATGCCTGAGCCTGTGCATATTTCGGTAGCGCTCAACGAACTCCGGGCCGAGCTTCAACGTGTCCGCGAGACAGCCCAGGCCAACGCCCGGACCATCGAGGAACTCCGCGAGCGCGCAGCGGCTCCGCAAGAGGTTCTTACCATGCCGGAGGCAGCCGAGCTTGTGGGCGTGTCCGAGCGCACGCTGAGGCGTATGGTACGAAAGAGGGCCGTCCCGTTCTATCGCATCGGGCCGGGACGAAGGCTCATCCGCTTCCGGCGAACGCAGCTTGTCGAGTGGCAGAAACGTGGGGGCAAGAAGCCAGGGACGCCGCGCTTTCACTCCGCCCCGCACTCACCGGGAACCCGAACACGAGCGCCAAAGAAAAGGGCAATGATTCCCGACTAACCGTCTTGACAACAATCAGTGGCGTGCTATGCTCCGGGCAGGAGAGGAGGGAACGTTGCCTAGGAAAAGGAAACGAGGCCCAGGCCGCCCGGCGCTGCCCCCCGGAGACAGGATGCGGATGTTCTCGTTCCGGGCAACTCGGCACGAGGTCGCGGGCTGGCGTGAAGCGGCAGAAAGGACAGGCAAGAAGCTCTCCGCCTGGGTGCGGTCGCATCTGAACAGGGCCGCAAGGCGGGAGCTTGGGCAGAAAGGGGGACAGGATGGCTAGAGTCTACCGGCGCGGAAGCTCGTGGTGGGTTGACATCATCATTGACGGGAAACGAGTCAGGAAGAGCGTGGGGAACACCAAGAAAGCAGCTGAGCGCCGACTCCTCGAAATGGAGCAAATCCGCGACAGCCGCCAGCATGCGGAGCATCTCATCGAGGCCGCGCAGCCTCACAATGCGGCGCTCCCCGTCGCCGAGCTGATGGAGAGGTTCCTATCCCGCTGTGAGACGCTCGGCCGGCGACCGAAGACGGTCTCCAACTACCGGACGCTGATCGAGGGATTCCTGGAGGTCGTCGGCAGCAAGGCCAAGGTCGGGGCGATCACGCCAGCCATGTCGGGCCGCTACATCGAGGCACGGAAAGCGTTGGGTATCTCCTCGCGGCGAGTCAAGCACGGGTTGACGGCCGTGGGGACCATGCTGAATTGGGGAGTGCGCGAGGGCATCCTGGCCTACAATCCCCTTCGGAATCTGGACCGCCTCGAGGTCGAGCCCGTGCGCGAGAGACGTGCTCTGGAGGACCACGAGATTGGGGCACTCCTGGAGAAGAGCCCGAAGCATTACAGAAGGCTGTGGGTAGGCTTCCTGACTACCGGGCTTAGGCTGTCTCAGTTGACGGGGCTGCGTTGGGGTGACATTGATTTCCGCCGCCGCACGTTCCGTTTGCTGCGTTCCAATACGAAGAACAAGCGCCACTATCAGATGCCCATGTCAGAGGATTTTGAGACCGCGCTCCGGGAACTCCTTGCCGAGCGAGGACAGGACAGCCCGCCGCCCGCCGATGGGCACTGCTTCCTGAACGCTGCTAGACGACCTTGGAGGAACAACTTGCTCAAGCGATTCTACCGTTGCTGCGAGGAGGCAGGTATTGAGCATCATCGCAAGCGCGCGGACGGGGTGACGGAGGTCGTTGACCTTCACTCGCTCCGCGTGAGCTTCGCCTCGCTCTTGGCCGAGAACAATGTCGCGCCGAAGGTCGCTCAGCAGTTGATGCAGCATTCGAGCGTGGAACTCACGTTGGGGCTCTACGCGAAGGTCCGCAAGGGAGCTGACCGAGCCGCCGTTGACGGCCTGCGGATAGTCTCCCGAGGCAAAGAAGGCACAAAGAAGTCACAGTCTGCCGCGGACGCCATGTAACGCGAGCGCTGGCAGGGAGTTAGACGAGATAGCCTCAACGTTCCTAAACCGCAGGCCGGAGGTTCGAATCCTCTCGGGCGTACCATCGCTAACCGTCCGCAAGTCAGCGACTTGCGGGCGTTTTTCTTTTCCCGGCACAGTGGGTTCCGTGGCCCTTGCTGCTACGAGGTCCACATTGGGGTCCACCTCGGTGGCCGCTTCTGGACCAGCATGGCCCGAGTTGGTCATCCCCTCAGCTCCGACCGCGAGTCGTAGCTGCGCGCGGCGGCGCTCCGCGCCACGGAGCTGCTTCTCGCCCACGAGCACGTCCCATACCGCCTGGGCCGACTGTGACGGGTCGACGAGATCCAGGTAGTACTTATCCTCCGTGCCCTGTGGCGCGTGACCGACCTGCGCCATGACGGACTCACGATTCACGAACTGGCGCGCCCAGCTGATGTGGGTTTTCCGGAGCGCGTAGAAGTCACGGCGGTGCATCAGTCGCTCCACGGGGGGCGCCACGAGCGCGGCGACTTCTTCGACAGCCTGTACGTGCTCCCTCCGCCTCAGTATCTTCACCGGATCGCGCGGCGGCGCGCCATCGAAACCGCGCACACGCCCCTTCTCGATCAGCGTTGCCACCTCGATGGGCTCGACCTCCGCCGCGGCCGGGCAACCTTCCGGCCAGCACATCTTGACGAAGGCAAGGATCATGCACCGCACGAACTCCTTGCTGACGTTGTCGCGGTTCGGACGCGAGCCCGTTGGTGACAGGAAGAGCGGGGCGTCGGCGCTCAGCTGCCCGCGACCTGCCAGATAGCCTTCCATCTCCTGAAGGAAGGGCGGCGGCAGGTAGGCCATGCCGTTTCTCTTCTTGCCACGGCCCTCGGGCAGGATGATACGTCCGACGACCGTGTCGAAGTCCCTGACTCCAGCCGCCAGCATTACGCCGGGGCGGTTGCCCGCGAACAGTATCGCTCTGAAGACGGTCGATGTGGCATGCCTTCGCGCGGCGAGCGTATCGCGCTCGTCGGCAGCGCCGAGAATGGCGCGGACCTCCTCCGGCAGAAAGGCGCGGCGCTTCTTCCTTGGCGTCGTCCGTGGCAGCTTCTTCCACTTGACGAGCGGGTCGTATGGCAGGAGGTCGATGGATGCTGCCCAAGCTGAGAGCTGCTTCACGAACGGCTGCAGCGTTTGCGTGACGTAGACGTCCCCCTGCGTCTTCGCAACGGCCCTGCACCTTGCCGTCAGCTTGCCCCGCTTGGTCAGCTCGGAGACGATGCCGATCTTGAGTTCGTTGCGTTCCAGCACCTGCGCCAGCCTGTGCCGGCGTTCATCACTGGAGATCGGCGCCTCGGCCAGGAACCTGGCCACGAAGTCCTTGTACGGCAGCTGCCAGCCCGAATTGTCAGGGAGGCCGAGCCGGACGGCCTCCCTCGACGCCATGTGCTCGGCGAACGCACGGCCAGCCTCGCGCTTTTCCGGGAACCAGAACGTGCGGTGCGTCCTGCCGCCTGTAGCCGGATCGGTGAACCTGTAGCGGTAACCGACCTTCCCTGTCCGCTTGGACTTCACTCGTCTCGGACTGCTCACGACATCCCCCTCTGCTGCTCGCCCCGCTCCAGGTATTCTTCGATCGCGGCCACGCGAACTCGCCACTGCGCGCCGACCTTCAACCCCTTCAGCTCTCCGCGGAATATGAGCCGCTTCACCGTCTTGGCGCTCACCGACATCATCGCTCCGGCCTCGCGCAGGTCAACCGCAAGCCTTCTCGGTTTGCGATCCTCAATCCCTCCAACACTTTCCCTTGCACGCATGATCTCCACCCTGTCGTCTGGCGGAACGTGCGCATGCCTGTCGCATCAGCGACCCTCAGCATCTTCACCTCGTCCCTGTTCCGGATTCATTGCCTCACGTGAGCCAAGCCCTTGCCTGCCCGCGCGGCCGGCCTCGGAACCCGCTACGAGGCCGACGTTGCCGCTCATAACGGCAACCGAACAACCGGCGGCACCCCCTCCTGTCTTCTCTGTGTGCACCCGTTGCGTCAGTCAATGGAGCTCGCGATCTTCTCGCCTCACAAGGTCTCGCTCTGCGCGGACCGCGATGGCGACAAGCGAGCCGCCACCGAAGCCTCGTGACCGCGGCGCCGTCTTTCTCAGGTAGAACGTCGCCTTGTCCGCGCCCGATTCCTTCAAATCGTGCTCGCCCTTCGCCGGGGCCTTGAGCCCGGTCTTGTGCTTGGCCTGGAAAGCGGTCACGATCTCTACGACGCGAAATCGGTAGAGCCGCTGAGCGACCCGCGCCTTCACCAGCCCGACGATCTCGTCACCTTGGACTATCCTCGATCGCCGGAGGAACCTCGCCTTCGGGACGAATAGTACGAAGTCGCCGATCTCACACCCCACGGTGTCGGCCTCAAACATGCGCGTCGCGCATAGATAGAATCCCTCGCGGCTCGCGGCGGCGACAGCCGAGACGCCTCGAAGCGGCTCTTCGTGCCAGAGCTTCCCCTCGGGTCGCTCAAGCGCTATCTCGTCCGCAGCGTCGTACACTGGAATCCCGGCCGTCATGGGCGGCCCCAGCTCCATCTGTCGCATGATCGCACGTTCCACCCGCTCGCCCGGAGATCGTCCGGGCATGAACACCGGCTCTCGACCATCGCGAATCCAGGCCGGGTTGAGGCCGAGATGCTCCTGGAGCTTCTCCGCGACATCGCTGCCCAGCTTGGAGCGGCCCCGCTGGATATCGTGTAGGTGGCTGCGGTCAACCCCGAGCTCGTGCGCGAGCTCTTCGACGGGCATATCCAAGATGGTGAACGCTGCTACGAGCCGCGGATTCGGTTTCATTCCCTCCCCAAGATCCGCCCGCATTATAGCCCTTGACCCGGAGTTGTCAATAGTGTAGTCTCCCGGGATCGGTGGCCGGCTCTGTGGAGGCGGGACGATGGGACGCAGGCGAAGAGGCTCTGCGGGTCGGTCCCAGCGTGCGCCCGACGCCGCCGTCAGCATGGCCCAAAGCACAAGCGAGTTCAACGTGCCCCTCCAGATACACGTAGATCACGCCCTGGCACACTTCCCTACGCGCCGCAAGGTGCCCTGCGACACGGCTTCCGACGGGCCTCGCGAGCGTCCCCGAAAGCCCGAATCCCCGCGGCCCAAGGAGTGGGGCGCGATCTTGTCGGGGTTCCTGGAGGAGGATTACTTTGCGGCATGGTGGAAGGGCATGATGGGGCGCGAGCCGGTCTACGTGGTCAGACCAGATTTGGTGGACGAGCTCTCCCGCCCGTTCGGCGAAGGGAAAGAGGTCGTCTTTGATAAGCAAGGGCGCGAAGCGGAGCACGCGTTCCACGATGTTTGCAGGAAGTTCTCGCCGAGCGTGATCGGCGTGTGGAACGGCCGACCGATCAGAAGCCCCCTTGAACCTGGGCCGTCCCTTGCGAACGTCCACCTCGACGCCGACGACCTGCATGGTTGGTCCGAGAAACACAAGTCACAGTTCTGCGGGATGGCTACAGCCTGGGACGAGGAATCCAAGAGGACGCTCCGCAATCTTAGGCGTCAAGCAGGCCGTCTGGTCAGTTCAAAGGAGTATGTCGCCGACGTCATGGCTCTTCGCCGCCGCGCGACCGAATTGGGGCTCGATCTCGTGTTCCCGCTGCACAGGCGGACCTGGGCGGCCATCGGCAGGCGGGTGACCAAGAGAAAGCTGGCTGAGTTCGGCGAGGACGTAGTGCCTTTCCTCGACCGATGGGAGCTTTCGGAGCTCACAACCTGGGATATCCCTGTTCCGGTCGGCCCGATTGGCGGAATGACCAACGAGCAAAGCGGCTGGTTCCGCGGCAAGCATGCCAAGGTCGAGAACGCCTATCCTGGCTACTATGATATTCCCCGGGCCGACGTGCACGAAGCCGTAGGGCGCCTCTCCTCTCCCGGCCATGTTCTCGGACCACTTGGCCGGCCCCTTGAGGACGGTCGCGTCAACACCTACGAACGCGTGTACGAGCTCTGGTTCCAGGAGTTGGCTGTTCGCCAGCGCTTCCGGTCGTGTAAGCCGCCGCGCGGCTGGGTGACCGCTCTCGTCGCGGCGTTCGCTGCTGTCTCCAAACCCAAGGGAGACCGCATCAGGCAGCTGCGTGAGAAGTACATGCCCGCCCTTGGGTCCCTCCTACGACCCTAGCGGAAAGATCCCCGCCGCTAGGGCTCTTCCCCCCTTCTCATCTGCAATCATCGTGGCCGATTGGAGGTCACGATGGACGACACTGACATCATCTCACCGTGGTTCAGCTACGAGCGCGCAGCCGCCTACCTTGGTATTGAGGTGGGCACCCTCCGTAACTGGGTCTCAGCCGGGCGCATCCCGTTCGTCCGTCGCGGCCGAGTCGTCAGATTTCATCGCGGCGATCTTGATCGCTGGCTTCGCCAAGGCGAGTGCGTGACGACCGAGGGCACGGACGCCCAAAAGCCCTCGGAGCAAACCAGAACAACCACGAGCAGGCAGTGACATGAAGGTGGACGGACCCCAATGGCCCCGAGACGACGAGGCCGTCCGTCAACGGCTAGGGACAGAATGATGGTGCTCGCCAAACACTATCGCACCTCCGAGCTCGCCGCCATGACGGCCCGGCAGCTCGCGGAGCGCGCGGGCGTGTCCACTCGGTCTGCGCGGCGCTTCCGCCACGAGGTAGTGGCCCAGGCGGAACGCTCCGAGGCCGTACCGTGTCAATATGACACGGATCGGTCCCCAGCAGGCGGCCAAAAACATTACAGTACTACTGTATCCGCTCCTCACGAGGTCGAGGCCGTCCTGGCCGCCGCCACTCTCGCCGTGCGCGCGGTCCGCGTCGGCGCCACACCCACTCTCTTCGCCGCGCCAGCGGACGACCTGGAGGAGCACCTCGTCGCCGCCCTGTCGGCCCTCGGTCCCGCCGCCACCTTCATGATCTCCGTCCCCACGCCCGAGCGGCTGCACGCCGTCACCACCACCCTCGCCGCCGA
>SDBV01008332.1_pt1 | contig 14020 bp, 24 predicted proteins | sample 2277081 | NCBI WGS metagenome assembly SDBV01 (sample SAMN10402039, study PRJNA504765) | marine sediment metagenome | isolation source: marine sediment core GS10_PC15, 223 cmbsf | place: Arctic Ocean: Southern Knipovich Ridge | collected 2010 | reverse complement strand
CTGTGGGTGTTCGTTGGGATCGACAATGACGGTGACGAAGGTGTTATCGCGATGGCTGCACCGAATATCGGAGGAGCGATTCCTCTGATCGCAGCTGATGAGAAACGTCGCAAGGAGTTGGAACCGATTGCGAAAAACATCGCGAGGATGAAGGGTGGCACGTACGAGTGCCGACATTTTGTGGCTGATGGGGGGTGATCCCATGGAAGAACTTAGAAAACGACTCACAATGTTGTTCGTGGGTCTGGTACCCACCGTCTTGACCTTTTGGCTGACTCTGTGGTTCTGGGTCGATCTAAAGCCCAACCTTGAACACGTGGTCTACGTCGTTGGGTGGGCCATTATGATCTTCGTCCTCATCGGTGTCCCGTGCATCATCTTCGCGTTGATGACCGGCTCTGTTGCGTTCACGGAGGATCACAAACTAGACCGTGAATACGAGAGGGTCATGTGCATGGTTCGCGGAACACGCGCTGCCCTGTCACGCAGACTCGCACCACCTAACGGCGAGGAAGAAGAGGAAGAGAAGGTCGAAGAATGAGCTACAGAGATATTCGGGAATACGAGTGCGACCTGTGCGAGATCGTCGAGAAGACAGACAATGAAACTGAACAGGCACCTCGCGATTGGGTACACGTTGAGTGGTCAGTCTCTTCGGCTGATTCCCGTATGGGCCATGCGTCCGATCCCTTTGACTTCTGTCCTAAGTGCGCGTTCCTCGTGAAGAGCACGATGGAGAGCAAAGGTGGCTAAGGAGGTAGAACAGGCGGCTGATGTGGTCACTAAGAAGTTCGATCACTGGTGGACTGTCGTTAACAACACTCTGGCAGTGAGCCCAACCGATAAAGAGATGGCTCACTTGATGTACATGTTTGGTTTTCTTGAAGGGTTCGAGCAGCATGACAAGGTTACGGAAGCAGCTGTGAAAGCTGCAATCGCTGAGATACGGGAGGGACTGTGAGCGTAGACGAAAAAACGGCGGTGCGAATGAGTCCACGAGGATTGGGCACGGATAGTTCTCCGGGATGTTTCATTTGCGAAGCCCCTGGCGGAATTATGTCCAACTTCGCTGCATTCGTTGGTAGTCGTATGGAAGGTGAAGAAGCAGTTCAGCTGATCGAGAGAGGTGTCCGTCTCGACTATCGAGATCGCGAACCAAATTGGATACAGATAAAGGTCGGCGCATGCAAATTGCATGTCGCCAGACTAGAGATTCTGTGCCTCCTATTGCGCAGCAACGTGCTGTCGAAACATCTCCTAGATTTAGTAAGGGGAGAGTTATGACGATTGAGATCAATGACGACACCGTTGCGCTCTGGTACATGCAGGTCACCGAGAGATCTGACTGGCTAGCCCACCTGGGGAAGACTGATGACCCTGGTGTATTCAAATTCGAGTATCGGTTCCGCTACTACGAGGGTGATCAGACCCTGCAGTTCGAGAAGTCGGAAGACAAGAAGAACTGGTATGAAGGCACCCTGCGTCGCTCCCGTGAAGACTGTATTGGGATCGTTCGCAACATGCGCGAGCATCTGTGTGAAGTCGATGGCGGCATCTCTGAGGAGGACTGCTACGAGCTGATCAGGGAGCCTGATGAGAATCCTATGCAGTTCATGCATCGTTTGAGGGCGATGCCCTTCTCTCAGTCGGAAGAGATCACACGTGAAGAAGCGAAAGCGAGGGGGATCGATGGGTCGTGAAATGCCGTTTGAGTGTCCCCACGGGAACTCGTTGGGAGGTGATGAGTCGTTCGGCTACGCCGATGCACGTTGCCCGCTGTGTGAACAGGAGCAGAAGCAGTCGCGAGATCGCAAGGTTGATTTGACGATGTTCGCTGGCTACCACTTGGGCTGGCTTGTTTTGAAGGGGGGTAAGGTGCCTCCAGTCAGCTATGAAGAGATCCACGCGATGATTGACGAGTACTGCGAGAAACTTTTACCACTTCATAGGAGGGATGATGGCGACACCGGAAGGAGATCTGACACTGGCAGGGTTGGAAAAATTGTCGAGGACACTTAAAGAAGTGGCTAACAACAAATCGAACAGGAAGAAGATTATGGATAGTGACGCAGGAGAGGGCAGTTTTAAACAGATGGTTGAACGCGAGCGTTCCCTAGAGCATGTAGGGGACCGAGTTCATCGTGCTGAGGTGGTTCACCACGACGGCAAAATCATGATCCCCAACGACATGGAGATTGCAGACGTCATTCGCTTGCTGCGCGAGCGAGAGGAGTACCTGAATCAAGACATGGAGGTCAACCGGACCTATGACGTGTTCCCCTGGGACGGTGCGTTGGCGTTGCAGCGTGTGTTCCATGAGAGGTTCGGTTGGGTTCCTGGGAGGACGATTCCCGGCAACCTCTTCACCCCTGATCAGATCCCACAGACGATCTCGGTCGAGGTTGGCTACAAACAAGTTGAGCAGGTGCCTTGGGGTCGCTTTGGCATCCCTGGCGTCAAGGGCACGCTGGAGACGGGCTTCCGAAAGAAACAGGGGAGAGTCATCTTTGGCATCACAGGCGTCGTCCTCAGGAAGGATGAGTGGCTCGTGAACCAAATCCTTGACGAGGTGCAGAAGGAGCTAGATCGAGGCTCAATCTACCTGGGTCAGGCAATCGGCATCCGCTTCTATGACGACGATGGCGATGAGATGAACATACCTGAGGTTAACTTCATCGACGCGACAATCACGCCCGACAACTTGATTCTGTCCCACGATGTGGAGCAGATCGTTGAGACCAACTTGATGACGCCTATTCGGCGAGCTGCCGATTGCGAGTTGAATGGGATCCAGGTCAAGCGGGGCATCCTGCTAGGTGGACCGTACGGCACAGGTAAGACCCTGGCAGCGGCTGTGGCGGCTCACGAAGCGGTTAAGCATGGTGTCACTTACGTCTACGTGCAACGTGCTAACGAGTTAGCTCACGCAATCAAATTTGCGCGTCAGTATGATGATCCAGCGTGCGTTGTCTTCTGCGAGGACATCGACCGGGTAATGCAGGGTGAGCGCAACGTCGAGATGAACGACCTGCTCAATGTGATCGATGGGATCGACGGCAAGGACACCAACATCATCGTCGTGCTGACGACGAACTTCCTCGAAGAGATCAACCAGGCGATGCTGAGACCCGGTCGGCTCGATGCCGTCATTGAAGTGTTGCCACCCGACGCGGAGGCAGTACAACGACTGCTTCGCTTCTCTGCGGGGGATTCCATCAAACCAGAAACCGATTTAACGGCGATTGGAGCTGAGCTGAAGGGCAACATCCCTGCGATCATCTCTGAGGTCGTGAAGCGGGCGAAGCTTGCTGAGCTACGCCGAATTGAGCCAGGGGAACGGGTCCACAGCATCTCGGAAGAGTCGCTGATGGAGGCTGCGAAGACGATGACGCGCCAGCTCGCCCTCCTTGAAAAACGCGAGGAAGATCGTACTCCGGATCTGGATAGAGCGATGACTAATGTCGTATCGGAGGCTTTCGGTGCTCGCAGAAAAAGGAGTAGTAGGTAATGGCAAACGGCCAGAGAGACCTGTGTTGCATCCCCGAGTGCAACGAATTCGTCAAGTACGTCCACCTGCAAGTGTGCTCAGCCTGTTACTCAGGCTTGGCACGCTGGCGCGGGCGACCAATAGCTGAGAAGAGGCGCAGGTTGGAGATCAACCACCGGCTTGTTAGTCGAATGGGCTTCGTGATGGACAATCCGAAGCATCACCCGAAGAAGATGGTGCGACGTGACGATCTCGATCATGGCAGTCGGAGGACGAAGCAATGAGCTATTTCATAGTTGAAGCGCAGGTGCCGAAAGGCAAACTCGAAAAGTTCATGCGAGCGACCGTTGGACCGTGGAAGATGGATATAAAGGAGTACGTCGAGAACGGAGACGAAGCTCCAAGCACCCGCACCTTGAAGGGGAAAAAGAGATCCACAGGTAAGCGAGGCAACCCTGATTCGATGCTGACCATGACAGGGAAGGTACCGATGTCGTCTAGCGGCATGTTAGCGCAAGGGTTGAAAGTCTTCGAGAAGATGGAGGTTGACCAAGGTGTAGGTACAATTAACGTCTTGACGCTCCGCGAGCAGCTGACCACGGAAGGGTTCAAAGGCAAGCAGCTCCAGACCCGGCTCTTGCACGAAGATTACCTGGACTATCTTGATTGAATATGGCTAAGAAGAGACTGGGCAAGCGCACGCGCAATGTGTGGATCTTGAAACGTCGCCATGATGACGGTACGTACTACGACGGGTTCTGGACGTGGCTAAGTGAAAATTGGCACATCTACGACGGTGTCGTACGTCGGGCGAGACAGGCTAGAGACGTGGGTGACCACGACACCCGCTGGAGCGTCGATGCTATCTGCCAAGTCATCCGTTGGGATACCATGCTCGGAGACCGAAGTCAGAGTACACTCAAGATCAACGACCACTGTACCTCTGGGCTCGCTAGGATAATCATGGCGCGTGAGTCCGACTTAGAGGGTTATTTCAAAACGCGCACACCACCCGCGAAGGATCAAGCAGTGAAGTTAGATGGGTCTAGCTACGGAGGTGACGAGTGAAATTCATCGTAGACATCCCTGATGACGTCGTCCAGTGGGCGAATGCTGAAGCTGTCAACCGACAGATGATCGCCAAATTCATGCGCGAGGAGCTGCAGAGCATAGGGTCCCGGTACGGACACAGCCCCGAGCTGGGTCGGCCTCAGACCCCTGGGCGCAGCCACGAGTGGAGGGCGTTCATTTTCAACTACGTAAGGGTGATTGCGCAAAAAAAGCCGACACCTGATCTGGGAGGGATTGACGCGGCTACCTACGGTCGCTAGAGTTGCGCTTGTGTGGGGGTATGCGTTTCTTCATCTGTTTCGCTCCGCCCCACACAGCGCAATGGCTTCATGGATTAGGCTGTTGCCGGGGGATCACCCGTCTGTTCTAGGAGGTGGTCCCCCACCTTTTTTAACCGTCTTCTGAAGGAGGAGATATGACCGAAGATGCACAACCAGACGCTCCAGAACCGCAGGTTGCCTCCCAAGGGGGTGCCCGAGAAGCTACCGCAGCAGACGCCTTTCCAGCTGGTGCAGGCCCAGCTCGTGGACGTCGCGTCTCCATCGTCCGCACCAACGGTCAGTACGAGATTCACATGGGGCAACGAGTGATCCAGAGCTTCTGCAGTGAGTTCGAGGCCATCACTCGGTACGCACTCCCGGAAGGCTGCTTGCAGCAGTGCTGCATCAACATTGAACCCCTTGGGCAGATCCGTGAAATGGTGACGGAGGAGACCCGTGATCGCATGGCGACGTTTGCTGAGGAGGGTCGTGATCGAATGGAGCGGACCCGTACCCGAATAGAGGAAGTGCAGGCAGCGGGCCAGGCACCGTCGCTGAGTGAGGAGAGCCTGGAGGAGATGGAGATCGAGCTGCCTGATCGTCGTGCTGCTCGCGCTGATCGTATGTCTTCACAAGTAGATCAAATGCAGGGTCTCCTGCGGGAACGGGCAGAGCAGGTCACCAACTATGGCAGCGCTGAGCGACAACCACCCCGCTGGCGCGATGAGCTACGCGAGCGGTTAGAACGTGAGAGCACTTCCCTGCGGATGATGCTCGACTTCCTGGAACGCATGTGAACGCTGAGGAAAAAGCTGCTCTCGATCTGTTCCTGGCGTTCGAGACCCAACACCACGATCACTTCAGCGTGAAGCTGTTTCATTTGTTCTCGAAGGCGGACTCCGTCAATCGGTACCAGCTGTCGAAAGCCTACCCGATTCATGGGGAGATCTATGCTGAGTGGATGGCGAGTCCTACCGTTCAGGAGTTCTACGATAAATACGACGTGCGTGGGAACTACAATACGGAGAAGGAAGATCCACCGAAGACAACCTACATTGGCACGCCACCAGAAGGAGACGCACCGATCCCTGATGACATCCGGGGAGTCATGAACGACATTGGGCACACTCTCGCTGAGGTGCTCAACGAGCACGCAGATAATCCGTCGTGCTTCCTGCTCATGGTGTTCGACATTGGCGAAGGTGGCACGACGAGCTACATCTCGAACGCTCAGCGTGAGGACGTCCTGGCGCTGATGGGGGAGTTCATAGAAAAACATGCAGGGTGATTGGATCGTTACATTCATGCTGGCTCGACAGCCTCGCAAAGTGCAAACACCGTTCGAGCGACAGTGGAACTTCGACGACCTCAAGGATGGCTTCTGGATCACGCACGAGCACCAGATCTGCCCTGTAGCTCAGGGTGCCTTCTGGATCCCCCCGAGTCAGATTTTGCTTATTGAGCGCGTAGGCGCTGAGAAAAGTGCGGTGTAGCACTGTGGAGTGCAACCGGAGTTCAAATCGGAAGAAAACGGGTTCGACTCCCGTCACCGCATCCACACCCATTGAATGTTGGAGAAAGAAGATGACGTGAATGCCATGACCCCCCTGTTTATCTCCCAAACGTGTTTGTAATAATTAACTTGTTAGGAGATACACATGTCTATTATATTTTTGAAAGTGAAGGTGAAAAGTCTTGCTGCAGAAGCCCGAATTATTCGACGCGAAGAGCAACGTTGTAAGGCTCGTCCTGCCGACAAACCCGGCAGAACGGAACTACTACTACAACTCAAAGCTCATCGCAGAGACACTGTCCGGAGGGAGGCTCGTCATTCACTTTTGGCAATGGGATATCTGCGTGGACGGGCGTATCGTGCAATGGAGCGAACGTGTCGTCAAGATCCTAGTTGGAGTGAAGTAGAACGGATGGTCCAGAAGTACGGACCACCCGCACATAATGCGTCCTTTAAGGACTGGAGGAAGAATGAGCAAAAAGAGAGTTTGTCTTGCAGTGCTGCTTGATCGAAGCGGCTCAATGCAGGTCAACAAGGCTGAGACGATCTCAGCATTCAATCAGTACATCGACAACATCCGCAACCTGTTCAAAGGGCTCTTCACGTTGACGCAGTTCGATAGCAATGGCATCGACAAACCGCAGGACGGTGTGAAGATCAAGGAGGCTGTGCATCTCAATGACGAGACGTATCAGCCGCGTGGTGGCACACCGTTGCTCGACGCAATCGGCAAGACCGTTAACGCGATGGACACCGAAGGCTTCGACAACGTGATCTTCGTGATCATCACTGATGGTCAGGAGAATGCGTCTGCGGAATACAGCACGGAGGCGATCAAGGCATTGCTGACGGAAAAGTCAGAGAAGTATGGCTGGCAGATTTCGTACCTGGGTGCGAACGTTGATGCGTTCCATGAGGCTCGACAGTTGGGTATTGCCAAAGGGCAAGCGATGAACTTCGTCGGTGCACAGAGCGTAGCCACGATGGATGCCTACTCGACGTCGAACGCTGCGTACGCGAGTCGCAGCAGCCTACTCGCGGTGGGTGAAGCGGACTTCACGGATGAGCAACGTGAGCAGGCGATGACCGGCAAGAAGAAAGGAAAGGAGCCGGAGCAGGATGGTATCAGCACGACTACAGCTGGTTAAGCGTATCAGCTACGGGGTCAGGTGGGTGCTAGAAATAGCACTCATCTGGGCCTTGGTCCTCCCCGAGACGGGCGTGTGGACCTGCGTCCTCCTGACGTTGATTACAGCCGGAATCGAGATAGATCACCTCAATCCCTCCGATTGGTCTAAATCGTAAAACTACCGTTCGTCGGATCGAGAACATGTGGCCTGCAGCCATTTTCGCTCTCGTAAGTCATTGATGTAACAAGCCACCCAACGGAGTCGTCAGACTCGTGTGTTATAATAGCGCTACCGTGAAATGCGGTACGCTCTTTAACAGATGAGGAAAACGACATGGGTGAATCACTCAGACAAGCCTACGTACGGGTTATGGGCAAAGCGTGGAAGGGTTACACCTACCGCAACAAACCAGAGTCTTACGCTCAGGCGCGACAAGCGCTGAGAGCGATCTGGAAGCTGCACTTCCCGAAACGGAAGTTCCCTTATGAGTGCGTGCGGACATCGGGCAATCGCAATACGTGGGTCCGACGCCGCCAGCTCTTCATCAATCCGGAGCAACCATGGAGCGAGATCAATCATGATTTCTCTCACTGGTGCAGCTACCGGGCAGGGAATGGGAAGACGCACTGCGACCGACACCTTGAGATGGAACGTCTCGGTGCTGAGATGCTGAAGCGTAGGTTTATTCGTTCGTAGAATTCGGGGCTCCTTGCGAGCCCCTTTTTTTTAGCCTACCCTCCTGGCGATTCTGGCAGGAGAAATGTATGTCTCTGACCACAGCCCAGCTCGTCGAACTGCAATCCATATCTGAAACCCTCAGGATCAATTTCCCTTTCAATGGCAGCGATCAATGGTGGGCAGCGATCCGTATTCTGGACGGAGGTCTCGGTCCTACCAGTGGGTCCGGAGGACAGTCGGCCTTCGATGCAACTATCTCTGACATGCTTGCCACACAGTTGGATATCCAAAACCGTCAAGGAGTCCTGGGCAGTCAGCAGACTGGCTTCCGCGAAGCGACGCTGCAGGTGGTCTCCACGACAGGGGCAGCGGCAGTGCCTTCGATTGCGAAGCCGAGTGACACTCCGCGTAGTAACGACGACGTCATCAGCCCTGATCCCCATCTCTTCTTCACAGGTGTTCAGCCGGGACTGTACAACCTTGGCGGATTGATAATCGTTGACGGACCCGCGAATGCCGATATGAAGTTTCAGATGACCCTGAGTGCGGGGGGTGTTTTCGGTACGCTTCATCTGCTAGCAACAATTCAACAAGATCTGGCTACGAGCAGTAGTTCCGCTTTTGTCATCGCCGCTGCCGTTGATCTCTTGATTCCTCTCAGTGACGGATCGGTACACGGCTTAGTATTGACGGGCTCGATTGAGATCGTGACTGCAGGTACTTTGGAATTCTCGTGGGCACAGGTTGGGCAGCAAGTTGCCGCTACTACGATACAACAAGACAGCTTCCTCACCCTGAGTGATCTAATTGTAGCGGCTTGATGTGGCAATAATCTCGGTCAACTTTGGTCTGGTCCACACGCCAGCGAGCTTCGATTACGATTTCGACTTCGACGATCTAGACGACGAGATCAAGGGGCAGCTGCCCGATGACACTGCCGAAGTCCTGCAGATGTTCAGCGAGGAGGAGATGCACTTCCTGCGCTGGCGCATGTGCTGGAGGAGGATGGCACGGAAGAAGCAGCTGCCACCCCCCGAGTTCATCTCCATGGAGAAGCCGATCTGGATGATCCGTTCGGGTCGGGGCTTCGGCAAGACGCTGACCGGTGCCAACTGGATAGGCGAAGAAGCGTGTCTCTACCCGAGCTTCTATGCGGTGGTGAGCCCGACGCACGACGACGTCAGGTACACGTGCTTTGAAGGACCTACCGGACTGATCTCAGTCATTCCCCCGCAGCTCATCGCGGACCGCAACCAGGCTCTCCCGTCGATTACTCTCTGGAATGGTTCGATCATCCGTGGGTTCGCAGGGGACACCCCTGAGCGATTGCGTGGTCCTCAGCATGCCAAGATATGGTGCGATGAGATCGCATCGTGGAAGTACCCACAGGAGGCGTGGGACAACATCATGTTCGGGCTGCGTCTCGGTGATGCGCCACGCATCTGTGTGACAGGTACGCCGAAGCCGACACCCTTCGTTCGCAGGCTGCAGAGTGACAAGCGTACGGTGGACGTCGTTGGCGCGACCTACGAGAACAGGGAGAACCTGACCGAGTACTTCTTCGAGAGCATCGCCAAGTACGAAGGCACCCGAGTCGGTCGTCAGGAGATCTGGGGTGAGGTGCTGAATCCGGAGGAGGAAGGATTCGTTAAGCGCAGTCAGTGGATGGTTTGGCCGCATGCCAAGTCACTGCCGAAGTTCAGTTACATTGTGCTCTCCATTGACCCGGCATTCACCGAGCGCAACTTCGACAAGCGTAAGCAGGAGAACGATCCGACGGCGTGCAGTGTGTGGGGCGTGTTCAACGTTCCGCGCCAGAGCAAGCCGCCACTTCCGCACGCGATGCTGCTCGATGCGTGGGAAGACTGGTTGGGATTCCCTGCTCTCGTGCGCCGGATCAAAAAAGAAAAAGAGTACACCTATGGCGATGCAGACGAGCCTCTGCTGAGGCCGCAAATCATCCCGAAAGCCCAGCGCTCTAAGCATCAAGGACGCAAGCCTGACCTGCTTCTGATCGAGGAAAAGGCGTCGGGAATCTCGATCCGTCAGCAGCTCGCCGAAGAGAACGTCTTGACTCATGGATACAATCCGGGTAATGAAGACAAGCTAACGCGACTACATTATGTGTCGCCTATGTTTGCTGCAGGCCGAGTCTGGGCAGTTGAATCGGAGATCAACCCTGGAAATTTCAAAACTTGGGCCGACCCGCTCATCTCACAAGTGTGCTCATACGTTGGACCTGGGTCCGTTGAGCGCGACGATCTTCTTGACACTGCTACCCAGGGATTACGACTTCTCATGGATCGGTTCTTCGGTCCATTCACTCTCAGTGACAGCGTTGAAGCCCGCGAGCAAGCACGTGCTCGTGAGATCGCTGAGCGTCGGCTGAAGAAGAATAAAAATCCCTATGACTGACGCTCCCATCAAACTCAACGTCCCAGATGTTATGGCTCAGCCGCAACAGCACTTGCGCACTATCCAGTGGTGTGCAGGCCACTGGAACGAGATGAACGCTGCACTGACTCAACGTGGCATGGGGGATCAGATCGCAAAGACCTCTGAGGAGCTGAACGCGAAGTTCGTTAATGGTGAGCTGGATGCGTGCTGGGAAGCCTGCAACATGATCAACGTCGGCGCACTGGAGATCTTCGGCCCAGAGAAGGTCCTCCGAGAGAACAACGGATGTCCACTCTGCGCATTCGCTAACATGGCGCAGCACGCAGCTGACGTCATCTTCCTTAGGCACAACGAGACTCACTGATGGCAGAGGCTGAAGGCACAGTAGAAGAATTTGAAAGCGTCCCTGATGTGGTGACGGACACTGATGACGGTGGTGCCATTGTCCAGGTGACCGACGATGTGCCAACACGTCCGAACCGTGAGTGGTACGAGAATATCGCCGACGACATCGATGACAACGTGCTTACTACCCTATGTACTCGTCTGCAGCAGGACATCGAGCGTGATCGCAAAGCTCGTGAAAAGCGGGACAAAGACTATGAGGAAGCAATTAAGCGAACGGGACTTGGAAAGGAGACTCCTGGTGGAGCGGACTTTGAAGGCGCGTCGAAGGCTGTTCACCCAATGCTTACAGAAGCCACCGTTGACTTCGCAGCTAGAGCAATCAAGGAGCTGATGCCCCCCAATGGACCCGTTAGGGTCTTCATCCCTGGAGACAACCCTGAGCCGGATCGCTTCACGAAAGGCGAGCGTATCAAGAACTACAACAACTGGCAGTTCCTGGTGCAGATGCCCGACTTCCGCAGCGAGCTGGAGCAGCTGCTGACGCAGCTTCCTCTGGGTGGGTCGCAGTACCTACGCCTGGTGCGCGATGCGCAGAAGAAGCGCCCGGTGCCGACGTACTGGCCGAGTGACGACGTCTACATCCCCTACTCTGCCTCCAACTTCTACAGCGCTGAACGTGTGACCTTCGTCGAGCACATTACCGAGCACGAGTTCGAGATGCGCGTGAAGAGCGGCATGTACAGAGACCTGGGATCGATCTCTCCGACGAGTCAGGTCCAGGATAAGTCACGTGCCGAGAAGGCGACGGACTCGGTTGAGGGCAAGGAGCAGCTGCAGCCGTACAACGAAGACGGGCTGCGCAACGAATACGAGGTGATGTGCTGGTGCGAGTTGGAAGACGACAACGAGTACGCGCCCTACCGCATCACCATCGACGGTGCGCACCGTAAGATCTCTGCAGTCAACCGCAACTGGGAAGAAGACGACGACACCAAACAAGCACTGTATTGGGCTGTCGAGTTCCCGTTTGTTCCGTGGCGCGGTGCTTACAGCATCGGGCTAGGGCAGATGATCGGATCGCTGAGTGGCGCAGCCACGGGCGCACTCCGAGCCCTCCTCGACTCTGCGCACATGAACAACCTTCCGACGCTCCTTCGGCTAAAGGGGGCGAATTTCAGCGGGCAGTCGAAGGAGTTGAACATCGCGGAAGTCACAGAGATCGAGGGCGGTATCGCTGGCGACGATATCCGCAAACTCATCATGGCTGTTCCGTTCAACCAACCGTCGGAGGTCTTGTTAAAACTGCTGGGTGTTGTCACCGAAGCTGGGCGAGGAATGGTTCAGACCACCTTTGAAAAATTAGGTGAGCAAAGTACCCAGCTCCCTGTAGGCACCACGTTAGCGCTTATCGAAGAAGGCATGACCGTCTTCAGTGCGATCCACCTGCGCCTGTACCAGTCGATGACGAACGTCATCAAGATCCTGAACCGCATCAACCGGATGTACATCGACGAAGACGATGTCAAGGACGACGTGGGCACTGTGCTGGCGAGACGCAGCGACTTTGATCCCCCGCACGATGTCATACCGACTGCGGATCCGGAGATCTTCTCCGACGTGCAGCGCATGGCGCAGCTGCAAGTCATCGCAGATCGTGCGCAGGCGATGCCAGAGATCTACAACCAGAAGGCTGTTGAAAAACGCATCCTCGAACGCACCAAGATCCCGAACGCAGACGAGTTGCTCCTACCAGACGACGCACCGGAGGAGCAGAACGCAGTCAACGAGAACGCCTCGATGTCCATGGGTAGACCTGTCGCAGCGTTTCCCCCTCAGGACCATCTGGCGCACCTCCAGGTCCACCTCGACTATATGCAGTCACCCGTATTGGGGCAGTTCCCGCTGATCGCTCAGCAGTATCTGCCATTGGCAATGCAGCACATCACTGAGCACATGGCTCTTTACTACGTCGAGTACAACCTCGATATGCTGCAGGCTTCGACTGGCATGGATGATCGGGAGATTGGCGAGATGATGAGGCTGCGCGATCCTGAGGTGCGCAGAGAGCTGGACAAGAACTTGGCGCTACAGTCACAACAGGTCATTCCTGCTGTGGGCGAGGTGCTCTCCGGACTGCCACCGATCCTGCAGCAGATTGCTCAGGTTCTCGAAGAGATGCAGCCCGAGCCTGAACAGCCGCCGATGGATCCGAACGCTCAAGCTGCTATCGATCAAGAGCGCGAGTCCGATCAGATGCGTGATGCACGCGAGCGTGACAAGACGCAGCTGACGCTCGTAGACAAGAAGGAAGAGCGTGCTCAGGTAAAAGAAATCAAATTTATGGAGCTTGACCAGGAGTCGAAGGAGAACACTCTCCGTGGTGCGCGTGAAGATGCTCGAAAAGCTCAGGAGTACGCTGCTCGTCTCGAAGAGCTTATGGAGAAACTCGGTGCCGACATGGAAGAGACTCTCGTTGAGACTACGTCCCGCGAAGAGATCAACGCTGAGGATAACGCCACAGCACTGACTATTGCGGAGGTTGGGGCAGAAGCCAAACGTGAAACGGGTATCACGACCGGAGAGGGTAAAACCAACCCCCGGCCTCGCACGGATACTTGAATGAGTGGGTCCGAGAAGCAGATGCTACGTTTCCTGGCAACCGTTCTGAAAGGACTCCATAATTTACAGGAGATACGAAATGGGTAAAAACATCGGGTACTACCCGAAAGGACCGATCCGTCAGCACACGTCGATGGCGACAGGTGCGGGGTTGACGAAGGGCAACACCAGTAACAAAGAGACTGTACCAAGCCCGTGGGGCGATGGTCAGAGTGCTGCCGAAGGGCGCACGAACATCAAATCTGGCACCAGTACTGGTAGTGGCGGCGGCAAGAGTGTGCCAAAAAGCACTTTCACACCTGCATAGCATGGAGGTAGGATGCCCGCCGAGATAGTTTTGAAGCAGTTCCTGAAGGCGTTGAAGGAGGAGCAGAGCAAACATGCGATTGACTCGCTTACACGACCACCCGATAAATCCGAATTTGGATTTGGGCACGTGTGCGGCATCCATGTTGGGCTCATACGCGCCGAGCAGCTGTTCGAGGAAGTAATCGGGGAAGTGGAGGACGAGACCTAG